>Ga0272442_10000078_pt1 | contig 147158 bp, 181 predicted proteins | sample SSMForm2O_FD_200262 | JGI IMG/M metagenome (GOLD analysis project Ga0272442, IMG submission 200262) | Marine sediment archaeal communities from Little Sippewissett salt marsh, Falmouth, MA, United States - SSM-Form-2O | ecosystem: Environmental > Aquatic > Marine > Wetlands > Sediment ... | reverse complement strand
AGCGATGTAGAGGTGAGGAGTCTTGCGTTTCTAGATGGGGAAGACTATTTAGCAATATCAGCTTATGACACTGATGAAGGTTTTGTACAATTTTTCCAAAACACAGCAGATAATACATGGGATAGTGTAGCTACGCTTACTTCATCTACTCCTCATTCTTCTCAGAAATACTTTGGTTACGATTTTAGTGGTCGGGTGGGAATAGATATAAGAGGAGACTGGGCTGCAATTTATCAGCATTATACAGAAATTGGTTCACTAACTAGCGTAGGCAGTTTACATATTTATGAAAAAACAGCTCCAAACACTTGGTCTTTATATGCAGTAAAATATGGTTTTCAAGCAGATGACGCTGACTACTTTGGTGCATATCCTTGTTTTGTTAGCGAACATTTTCTTACGTGTAATGATGCAGTGTTTTATTATAACGAAGATGAGAGCGAGTGGGAAAGAATTATGACTGTAGATACAAACAATGTTATAGCGGCTTATACAGACGATTTTATAATAACAGGAACTAGAACAATACCTGCGTACGTCCGTGGTAACTTTTTTGAGTGGATAGAAGGAGACGAGTAAAATATATGGGTTTAACTAATTATGGCAACCAGAATGTAATATTTTCTTTTGCTGAATCGGGGCAATCAGAAAACTTTAATAAATTATATTACAAAATTCTCAAAGCAGGAATTTATTCAGGCGGTGTTCTTTCTAAGAAAGATGCTACTACCGTTTCTTTAACTCCTTTAGTTGCTTTCTTAGAAGATAGTTCTACAGAAGTTGGAGTACGAGCTGAGACTACAGAAACGGTTGACATTACCATAGAAGAGGGAAAAGAGTACATAATTCTTCGCTATGCATGGGCTGAAATAGAAGACAACTTCATGGACATTATTGCAGAAGCATACGGCAATATTCTTCAAGATGACATCATAGTGGGGAGGGCTGTATATGAGGGGGGAGTACTTCAAGATGATTTTGACTACACAAGGCGCAATAGAGGAAGACTAAATGAAAGTGTGGTAGAAGCAGAGGAAGAAATAAAAGAAAATCCTCAAGAGTACTTTTATGTGTCCTCTCAAGAACCTTTCTCTAGTAAAGTAAACATAGGAGAGGGAGTGGCTGTAGATTATCAAGGTACAATCCATTTTGTTTCCTCTCAAACCTCAGCTTCTATTCCTTCTACTACAGATGGAAGAATTGATTTAGTATATCTAAATCAAACAGGAACAGTGGGCGTAGCTCAAGGGGTAGATGCTGAATCACCTGTAGCTCCTACTCTAGATGGGAGCGATGGAAAGTATGTGTTAGCTAAGATAACAAGAGGGGCTGGGGCAACATATATAACAGGAGCAGATATAGAAAATTATGGACGTACCGTAGCTTATCTCAACAATATAAATCTACAACAATTGCAAGGGGTAGATGCAGGAGATCTTCCCACTAACAACGGAGTGGAAATAGCTTCTCTTAATGCAGATCAACTCAATGGAGCAGATCTTAGCATAGATCCTCTTCTTACACAAGAGGTGGATACGTTGGTGGCGTCAGAAAAAGCTCTTGCTGAATTTATTGATAATAATGCTGGAGGGGATCTTACCTCCTTGTTAAGAGAAAATACGTATCATTATGGGTTTGGTTTTTATGATAGGTATACTGACGCTAATAAAGCTTTATCGTTGTATGCTAAGATTGATTCTACAACCGATGAGTTTGGTTGTGCTATAGATAATGAGAAGTTAATGTTTGTAGTAGGAGCGTACGCCGATAGTGTGGATGGAGCTAACGCTGGGTGTGTGTATGCTTATTTTGCAGGGGATGCTGATACAGAAGATATAGATTCTTCCTTTACCTATAGTCCTACCCGTTTAGCCCCTGATACTCCTGTAGCAGGAAGTAAGTTTGGCTTTTCAGTGGGCTATGCTAACGATTATGCAGTTGTGGGGGCTCCTGAAGACGATACACAAGCCTCGGGAGCTGGAGCTATCTATATATTTAAACATTTAGGAAGCAACTCTTGGAGTCAGCTTTATAAGATTACTCTTACGGGGGCTTCTGCTGATGAGCTTGCTGGTTATTCCGTATCTATAGACGGAGATTATATCGCTGTAGGTGTTCCTGGAGCTGATAAAGTTCTTATATATCGACGCACTACAGGAGATACGTGGGGAGATGTTGCAACCATAACAGGCAGTGACACCACAACAGGAGATGACTTCGGTAAAAGTGTAGAAATAAGTGGGGACTATGTTATCGTTGGGGCCCCCGGCGCTGATTCAGATGAAGGGAAGGCTTACATATTTGAAAGAACAGCAGCTAACACTTGGGGCAATGAAGAAATTCTAGAGGCCTCCGACGGGGCTGCTTCTGACGCCTTTGGGTTTGCAGTAGCTATAGACGATGTGTTTGGTATTTGTGTAGTAGGCGCTCCAGACAACGGTAGAGGTAAAGCGTATGTGTATGAAAAGACAGAAAGCGGTAATACATGGGGCAGTGAGTATACGGTTGAGCCAGATACCAATACCGTTATTTATGAATTGGACGACTTTGGAAGAAGTGTGACAACAAAAGGAGAATGTTTTGCTGTAGGCTCTTGGTACAGAGGGCGCACTACGGCTGTTGATCCTTGGCAGGTAGGAGGAGTTTTTAAACATTATTCTAGAATAGATCTACAAGAATGGAATGATCTGTGGTATCCTATAAATAGAAGGACTTCCTCCATGGTTGTTCGCACGGGTAACCCAGTTAAAAGAACTGAATGGGGTTTAATCACTCCTGATTATAAATCTATCTTAGTTTGGGGTGTAGTTTAATAAACAACAAAGAGAGAGAGAAGAATGGCATTAGTAAACACAGGTGGACAGAATATAACATTTAAATTCAATCAAGAAGGCCTGTCTAAAGACTTTAATAAGATTTATTATAAAATAATTACAGCAGGCATCTATGATGGGGGAGAATTAGAGAAGATTAACAATAGCTCTGTTCGACTTCACCCTCTTACTTGTTATGTAGAAGATAGTGTGGCTGAGTTAGGGGTGCGTGTTCAAACCACAGAAAATGTAACTATAGAGGGAGTGGCAGAAGCTACTCCTTACATCGTGATTCGCTTTGAGTGGGTAGAGGAAGAAGAGAACTATGCTGATTTTATTGCAGTAGATGAATCTTCAATTACCACTGATGATATTATAGTAGGACAAGCGGTGTATATAAGTGGTGCACTGCAAGAGACATTTGATTACACAAGAAGAGAGGTAGGAGAGATTAGTAGAAGTAATCTTGGCTCTCAAGCTGAAGAAACCACCACCGATATAGATGCTTATTTGTATGTACAAGCAAAAGAGCCTCCTACCAATAAAGTGCTAATTAAAAAAGGTTTTGTAGTAAAAGAAAATGGAGATGTAGAATACAAAGAACAACAAGACTCCCCTACCTTTAATACCACCACTCTTGGGCGCATTGATCTGCTCTATATAAATGAGGATGGGGATTTTGCTGTAATGGAAGGCATGGATAGTGCTACTCCGGTTGCGCCTACTTTCTCGGGAAATGAAGGTTACTATGTGATTGCTAAAATTACAAGAGGAGCGAGTGCCGCCACTATCACAGGCGATCAAATTACTGTATATGATTTACAAAAAACAGTACGTCTTAATACCGTTAATGCAAATACTCTTGATGAAAAATCGGTAGGAAACAGTTCTGGAAATATTGCTCTCTCTAATGGAGATCTTAATACAAACCTTAACGTCTTTCTCTTAGATGGAGCCGCTCTTAGTACAGATGGTAATATGGTTAGTGCAAGTGATGAGCTCGTACCTACAGAAAAAGCTATCAAGACAAAATTAACCTCATTAGGTTCTTCTTTTATTACTGCTTTTTGGTCTCAGGTAGCTCTTTATTTATCAAAATATGATACAGATAAATCTCAAAACTTTGATAATTGGTCAGATGCAGTTAATGACAACACTCATGTAGCAGCTTGTGAAAATATGTTTGTAAGTACACATGAGACAGAAGGTACAGCTGGAGAGGTATATGTTTTTACTCCAAAACTGTGGGGCAACGCCACAGATAGAAGATACAATTTTGCGCCTGCATCTATCGGCGCTTCAGACGGTTTTGGCAAAGCTGTAGATTGTTCTCTTGATTATCGAGTAATAGTAGGAGCGCCAAATAGAAGCACGGATACGGGGCGAGTTCTAATTTATAGAAGACAGCAAGAGTATGATTGGACGTCTTGGGGAGATGAACAAACACTAGACGGTAAGTCTACAAACCAGCTTTTCGGTTCAGCAGTAGCGATAGTAAATGAGTATTGCGTGGTGGGAGCTCCAGGAGATGCTTCAGTGGGTGCGAATGGAGGTATTGCATACGCTTATCATAGATCTGGAGATAGTTTTTGGAGTGATGAGGCTACGTTGGTTTCCTCAGATCTTGCAGCAGGAGATAAGTTCGGCACCGCTGTAGCTATTACAGAAAATTATATAGCAGTGGGAGCTCCGGAGGCCGACGGAGGAGATGGTGCTGTATATGTGTTTCATCGAACAGGAGAAGCAACATGGGATTCTGGTTACAAGATAAGTCCTACATATAGTGGGGGTAATTTTGGTAGCACTGTAGATTTATGGGAAGATGGTGTTTCAGATTATTTAATTGTAGGGGCTCCTAATGATGATACAGAGGGGACGGAAGCAGGCAAAGTATATTCATATTTAAGAACAGACACTAATGAGTGGACGAGTACTTTTTCAACTACTCCTTCAGACATTACAGCAGGCGATCATTTTGGATCTTATGTTTCTATTTACGATAAGTGGATGGTGGTGAGTGCTCCTAATCAAACAAAAACCTTTGCTCCTTCTTTTTATGTAAATACTGAGTTAACTCGCATATTTCATTTGTATTATAGAACTGATACAAATAGTTGGAGAAGAATAGCTACGCCTCTGCTGAATTACGGCAGTAATAAAACTCTTGGTTTAGAGGCGCAAATTACTAAATCGTTCTTGGTGCATACTGTGCAAGACGATGAAAGCAAGTATTTTATAACACTTTCGTAAAAAGAAAAAAAAATACTAATATAATATGGGACAAGAAAGTACATTACAAAAAGACATTCTAAAAAGTAATAAACTAAGAAGTACTACTTTTTGGTTAACCTCCATCACGCTTGCTCTTAATCCAATAGCATGGTGGTATGATACATATCGAACAATGAAGTTTTTACAGTTCATGGTGCAGAATGATATTCAACCTGCTCAAGCTTCTTTTATATTCACCTCTCTTCCACTCACAACTCTAGCTACAGCCTCATTAGCTGCAGTAGGGTTGTATATAGGTGGTAATAAAGGAAGAAATATCGCACAGAACTTAAAGACTCCCCCTCCTATGCCATAAGTGCAAAAAAATAGCCCCTCTTAGTTGAGGGGCTATTTATTATCCATTGATTTTACTTTACTATGTAGCCGTCCATTTCGTACATATTACGGTGTTCGTTGCAAAGGTACGCACGCTTCACCATTTTGTTAGTTTCTGGGTCTCGTACCGTTACCAGCTTAATATCCTTGTCGTAGTTGGCGTGGCACCCATCTCTACAATCAGCACATCTTTTTTCGGCCATTTTATCTCTCCCCTATAAAAGCGTCTAATTCTTCTCGAGTCATATTGTAGTCTTTACAAATCTTGTTGCATCTCTCTTCAAGAACTTGGTTAACATCTACTTGGGCCTTTTCTGAACTGTTAGCTGTATTCAGATATGTAGATATCCACTCTTCCACTTCTTCGATTGCATCTACCAGCTTGATGTAGTTCCAATACATTTCAATTCCTTCATCTGTCAGCTCTATAGCTTCTCCATCTGTCCAAACCAGCCCTTTCTGTGAAAGAGAACTTACTACTCCTGAAAGAGCCTTTCCTGAAGGAATCTTTTCCTTCCCCATATCTAAACAATCTACCCAAGTACTGATTCGAGTAGCGTCTCTGGGAGGCTCGCTCCAGTTCCAAGAATTGTACTCATTGATCATAATGTTCTTCAAAACAGCCTTTTCATTTTCGGTTACCTTTGTCATTTTCTTTCTCCTTTTGTTTTTTTCTTACCGAACTACTTCGGTACATTCGATCGAATATCCTAACAGCCTCTCCAACCTTCTCTGTTCGTAATATGAGCCCCATCTCAAGAGGTACGAGAAGTTTTTCTTATTGCGTACATTTGGAATTTCTTTTTTCATTCTATGTACGATGTATCCCCTGTTGCGGAGCTGGTGTATTTCATATGATTGCAAGTTTTTGATGAAGTTGATCTGCTCTCGGTGGTTCTGTACCATGTACTGAATTGAGCGCGATTGGCGAGCTTTCTGTTCCATTCTATTTGCTACTTCCTGCTGAAAAGCCTCCCCTCCTGCTGTACATCTTGTTATGTTGTACTGGCCGTTGGTGCGCTGAGCTATTTCCCTTGCCTTACGCTTGAAGTTGAGCCGATGTCCTGGCTTGGCATGAAGTACGAAGTACTCCCATGCATGAATCATTTCATGAAGAAGAGTACTTTTCCATTCATGTTCATCCACCAGCAACAGGCTTGAGAGCTTGATTCCTTTGCTAGGATTGAAAGTTCCTCTCACCCTAGTCATCCGATCGCTGATCTTCACGTTCAGGCAAAATGGGGGAATTCTGCCTTCGAAGAACTCCTCGTTGAATTCATATGCTTGATCCTCAATCTCTCTCTTGTTTGTCATATTGACCTCCTCATTTATTTGCTTCTCTATACTATAATTATAGCTTATTTCTTGAAAAAAATCAAGGGTTTTTCTGAAAAAATTCAAAAAAATTCCATAATGTTTTCATGTTCTTTCAAAAGAACTGACTAATATAACATAGAGAAGGAGGGGACATGATAGTAGAAGATTTTGATAAGAGGTTATTTCATAAGGTGCCAAAGAAAGATAAAACAATACTACAAAGTATTCCTACAGGATTAGCAGAGATAAACACAGTATATGGACAGCCATATGTGGCAGGAGATATAGCAAAGTATGATACAGGGTTTTCAGAGAACTTACAACTTTTTACACTTCCCTATCCTATGCGTCTCTCATGGCCGCCTCATCAAGAGGTACGGCGTATATACGCTCACAAGAGAGTGGGGGCGGTAATGATAGAAGCACTCCATGAGGTGATGCTTAAAGTTGGGTATCCATATCTTAGGTCTCAAAATTGGGATATGTTAGGGGGAGTGTTTAACTTCAGAACAGTAAGAGGGAACGAGAACAAGCTATCTACACATTCATGGGGAATAGCAATAGACCTTAATCCTGCTATAGGATATATGGGTGCAGACCCTGAACTGTTTCCTCATTACTTTGTAACAGCATTTAAGAGTAGGGGATTTGTTTGGGGAGGAGATTGGCCTCATACTGATCCAATGCACTTTCAAGCGTGTAGAGGATATTAAAAATTAAAAGGAGAAAAGAATGAATTTAGGATTAGGATTAAATATTGCAGTGATTATGGGAATCGTGTCTATTACAGAAACAGTAAAAAGGTTAGATAAGAAATCAGTGCTTAAAAGGTTTTATGTGTATCTTCCTCTTGTTCTAGCTGCTATTGCTTCTATCTTTGTAACAGCACCTTTTGAATGGCACACATTTGGTATCAACCTAATAGTGTATGTAGGTATTTCAGCTTATGGGTATGACTTCTTCAAACATACATTGGATAATTTAATGAAGAAGGAATAAAAAGAATGGGTGGAATTATTCACCCTCCTCATCACCACAGACGGGTGGCGTGGGATGGAAGCTATATTACTTACGGTTTAGAAAGACACCTCAGTACAATAGGTAAGTTCTTTGAGTTAAATGATAATACAACTTTAGAAGGTAATGCTGTAGTAAACTTACTAGTAAAAACTCCAGATTGTCCTTATCTTTGTTCTCTCTATGCGGGGTTAACACTTAGAGTATCTTGTACTGATAATATTGAACTGTCCATGTATGAGGCTCCAAATGTTTTAGATGAAGGGGAATCAATTGCTGTTTATAATAAGCATAGGGGTAAAAAAGATATAGAACCTTTATTAAGTTTTTATCAAAATTGTTCATGGGAAGAACAAGAGAGTACAATTAAACTATTTTCAGTTATGGTACATCAATTTGAAAGGGTTCCATTAGAATGGACGCTGATAGGGAATAGTTACTATGTCTTCACATTTAAGAGACTGAGAACTGTAGTAAAACCGATTAAAGCTCAACCTTTTTATCTCTATGTAGAATTTTATGAAGAAGTAATTGATGAAGAAGAAGTTCAAAAGTTTTTAGACTAGGAGGTTAAAAAATGATAACATCATTATGGAAAGAAGTAGAAGCTTCTAAAAAGAATATAGCAATTGATTTTTATATGAGTCAAAAACTGGGAGATGTAACTCTTGCTTCTCCCACCTCTTTTGGAAATACTACTGTTACCTTAGAAGCAGGCCACGGGACTCAAGTAGGTGAGTATTTGGAGTTTTGGGAAGGAAAAAACTATATCCAGTTAGAGGTGACAGCAGTAAATGGTAATGTTATTTCATTACAATCCCCTCTTGCAAGCACCTACACGACTAATGCTGTGGTAAAGAGGGTGAATATAGATCTTAATATAAATGCTGCAGTGGGTCTTACATTCTTTTCTTTTATTAACTACTCTCCTTCTTCTATTGTACAGTTGATTAGTTTAAGAGGAGTGATATATCATGCTACAGAAGCGCATGATGGTTTGTTTGGGGATCAAACTGCATTAGCTGATGGCTGTATTCTAGCTTCAGCAAGAACATTTCAGGGCGAGCTTAACTATACATACTTGTGGCCTACTATTTTATCTAATAGAAATATAAGACTACACTCTTCTATGTTTGAGTATGGCTCTGCTGGAATAAATAATCAATACTATACTGAGTTTCAGAGAGACTTCGTAGAAGAAAATAAAGCTAATGTTTTGCTCTATGGAAGTGAGCAAGATCAAATATTTTTTGCATTAAGAGATAATCTATCTGCTTTATCGGGGTTTAGATTATTATTTTCTGGTAATATTTACTTTATATAAAACAAGGAGACAAACGTAAACAATGGCAACAATTAATAAAATTAGAACGGAAGCCAAAATTGAGCTTACAGAATCTGACGATGAAAGTGATGTGTATGAAATCTATGATGACATAGGAACATTAGTAATTACTGTTTCTTTTCCAGATGGATCAGGATCAGCAAAAATACAAGCCACTACATCTATTCATGAAGATATTGAAGCGGATGATGCTGTATGGGTAGATTGGAGTAATGGGCTTGTATCAGATACCACTCAAGACTCTTGTATTGCCCCTAACGCTATAAAGGTTATCAACAATGCTGTGGCAGCGGTAAGGGTAGACGTGAGAGGTAATTATGGCAGTAAATAAGAAAACAAGTATTTGGCAAAACTTTCTTACACCTATTAAATTCTTACTTCGACAGCCGGTGTGGGATGATTTAAAGTTCCCTGCTACAACAATCTCTATTTTTGGTTTCGGATCTGACCCTTCTTTTGATTCTGCTAATGTAGGGTATACTTTTGCAAACAATGCAACCGAAACATTATATATGATAGGACAATTTCCTCATAATAGAGAACCGGGAACGCTTATATCTCCTCATGTACATTGGAGACAAACAGAAGCAGGACTTCCAAGATGGAAACTTGAATATAAATGGGTAGACAATGGAGCAGCAGTTCCGGCTGCTTTCACTCCTATTTATGTTTATAAAAATATTTTTGAATATACAGGTGGAACTATTATGCAAATGAGTGAGTTTCCGGCAATAGAAGACACTGAAGACTACGGTGTATCTTCTGTTCTTATAATGAAGTTTTCTCGAGAGGGTGGAGATGAATTAGATACATTCGATGCAAATGCTCTTCTTTATGAATTCGATATTCATTATCAGATAGATACTCTTGGAAGTTTTTCAGAATATGTTAAGTATGGGGTATAGGCTCTTAGCCTACCCCGTACTAATATAGTATATAAACTACTCTAATTGTGAAACGAAAGGATGTGCAGGTGAGTTCAGCAATAATGAATGAGTTCAAGAAAACAAAAGATATGGAAGATTTAGAAGACGTTCTATTACACTCAGACGATAGGGATTTCCAACATTGTGGTGGTTATTTATTACTAAGCCATCAAATCTCTTCTCTACTAAAAAACAATCAAAGAGAGCATGGGATTTTGGTTAACAAAATTAAAAAACTAGAAACAGAATCAAAAGAAGGGGATGATAAGATACTTGAATCCCTAGAAAAGATAAACACTAACTTCGATCGATCAATTCATCTTCTAAGTGAAAAGATTGATCAGAATAAACACTCAGGAGATGGAAGAGCTCTGGGGACAGAGAGTAGATTATCCTCTTTAGAAACACTTACAAAAGAAATGAAAAAAGAATTTACATGGACTAAGCGAGTGGTGGTAGGGGGGATGATTACAATTGTCTTAAATTATTTAGGAGCTTTGGAGCCTATAAAAATATTTTTTCAAAGTTTGTTTTAGCCCCATATGTAATCTCCTAGTTCTTTTTCTGCTTGAATTGTATCTAATTTAATATAATGATTTTCTTCATCAGGAAGCACAGCTTGAGCTTCTTTTTTTATGAGATCATGTAATTCTTTTAGACCATCTATTCCGTATATTTTATAAATATCTTCACTGTCGATATGTTTAGCAGGAATTCCTTCTGCCCACCACACCGCAACTCCAATTGTAGTCGTTGCGACAGCAGAAATAAAAGCGAGTAATAACACGGTAGAAAGAAAAGTTCCTGGCCATATAAAATGAAGCCCCCCAGATAGGATAGTAAGAAAAGGAAAAATGAGAAAGGGAAGAAAAGCGGAAGGATACAAATAAGTAAGGGTAAGGGTGGGTACCTTCTTAAAATTCAAATCATATTGGGCAAAAATATTTGCTATTTTCATATTCTTAAATCTAAAAGTCTTTTTCTTTCCGTACTTCTTATATACGTCCCAATAATACTTGAAAGAGGTGTTAAAACCAGTTAGTAAGTTCTCTTGTTCTTGTTTTGTTAAGGCTTCTATTTCTTGAATTTTTTTAAGTTTATTTTTGAAAGTTTTCTCAATTTCAAACATCATTACCACCTCAGTTTTTGAAACTTTTCAGATTCAAACAAATCATATTTATCTGTTAAGTACTTGGAAACGGGCTTAGCGGCATAAAGAGCATCGGCCACATCTTGAAGGGAGCCGTCTGCTGGGTCCCATCCCTCTCTTTGCATAAAAGCTACATCGAACTCCTTTGGAAGAGCCTCTTCTAATTGCTTTACCATATTTCGTCCTGCTTCATCGCTATCAGCAAACACCACAAGATGATCAAACTCTTTCAACAACTCTTTCTGTCTCTTTCCTATACTTGCTCCAAGAGTAGCTGTTACATTTTTTGTAACATGAGTCCAGAGACGAAGAGCGCTCTTTATTCCCTCTACCACTATAAGAGGCTTTGTGCGATCTAAGTTATCATAATTGAATAGTATATCGCTTTTGCCTCCTTTAGGATACAGCACTTTAGGTTTTTGGTTACCTGTATAATCCCTACACTCCATATTCACTACCTTTCCTTTTTCTTTCAAAGGAATGCATATACGATGACGCATGAAGGTGAGATTATCTTGCGATAAAAATCCTATCTCAGCCTGGAAAACATAGGTGATTTCAAACGTTTTAACGGTAAGGGGGGTGGAATATAGGGTGTTTTGCACAAAACTTGCCACTTCTGGATTTTTCAAAGGATCTCTCAACATTCCCTTTACTTGTAGCCTTCTTGCTACCTCTCTCTGCGGCTTCTTTGTTAGAGCTTTACTAAGAGCGTTGTTAAAGCGAAATGAACTCTTATCCTTTATACCTAAGTAATCATAGGGGCTTTTTCCTGTAACAGCATAAATGAAACTCATAAGCGAATAGGAGGCTCCACATGTCCAGCACCTACAGTATCCATTTGCTTTGAGCATTGTCATAGAAGGATTCTTGTCTTCGTGTTCTGGGTTGATACAGCGGAATTGAATATATGAACCTTTATCTGTATATTCAATTCCTAAATCCCTTACTACTGTTTCAGGGTCTAGTTCAATCATCTGACGGGTCTCCTAACAGGCCGTCTAGCAGGTGCACTTTCTTTTTTTTCCAACACTATTTCTCCTGCTGTCTTTCCTTTCAATCGTTTGAAATAAGATATCATAGCACTCTCAAAAAGATACCGACTAAAGTAAGAAGGCATATCTTTATGAAGTTGCACAAGAGAGTTGTAAAGAACGTAGAAGTTGGTTCTATACTTCTCCAATATATTCTTTTTCAGGCGAGTGTGGGTTTCCTTTTTACTATCTTCATAACCTATGTCAAGCTTAGCAATACTCTGAGCGATAGTACTTAGATAATAATACACTTGAGAGGGGTCGGAATAGTTAGAAAGATTTGACCAGAAAGCCTGCGCATTTCCTGCCATCAGCATATCTATGAACATAAATACTTTAGCTGAAGAAATAAAACCAAACTCTTCCTCCACTTCTTCCACTGTTGTAAGTTCCGCTTGAAGAACTCTATCCAGATACTGAAGAGCTTGTCTAACGGAGCCATAAGCATTCTCCACTATAGTAACCAAAATGCCTGACTGAGCTATCTCTTCAATTCTTTCTTCTTGCACCTCTTCCTTTTTCTTCAATTGTTCAATAAGGTAGAGGCCCATATCCTTTTCCCCCACCTCTTTGAACTTATATTGAATAAAGCGAGAACGAAAGGCTTGATCGAATTTAGAGCTGTCGGTGGTGCAAAGGATAAAGAACACATTTGGGTTCTTCTGTTCTGTAAGGGTAAGCATCCCCCCTCTTGCTTCTTTGCTGTTCAAAAGATGCGCTTCATCGATAATGATTATCTTGTTCTTATCATATGAGGGTCTAATGCGAGTCTTTTCTCTTAGAGACTCCACTTCAGCTTTTCCCATATACGTAGCATCCAAATAAGAAATGTCTCTATTGTATGTTTGATCAATTACAGCTTTGCAAGATTTGCATTCATTACAAGGCTCGTAATACCCTTCTTCATTAAGAATGGGGTTGTGGCAGTTAAGAAGTTTAGCAATGATGAAAGCTGCTGTACTCTTTCCACTACCGCTCTGCCCAACAAATAACATATTATTAGCAAAAGAAAGATCTTTCGATCGACTTTTGAATTCTTTCAAAATAAGGGGCTGCCCTGTCATCTGATTAAAGACTAAAGGGCGTTCATGAATTGTATGCATTGTTCCTCCTACTTATAATATAACGAAAAATATGTGAAATGTAAATTACATGTCCAATAAGCTTTTTAAGCCGTAACGAAGTTGTCTCTTTCCATACTCAACTCCTTCTCCCCAAGCCTTGTTGTACACAGCAACCATATGAAGAATAATAGCATTATCAAAAGAGAAAGGGACAGTAAAGAGTGTATCCCCATCAGCGTCTATGACCAGTTTGTAGTGGTCTTTCTCAATCACTGAATAATCTTCCATTGCTACTCTGTCAGTTACTTCGTTTTCCATTTTTTTCTCCTTGTGTTTAAAAAAGAGGGGGCGGGGTGGGTGGTGCCCCCTCTAACTATTAAAAGGACTTCTCATTTATAAAAGGAGGCAACCTAAATACGGAAGTCCTTAGATATGCGAGAATAATTACGCATCCGGGTCTGCACGGAGCGTGAATGTCTTGTAGCCACCTGAGTAGCTATGTTGTAGAATTCCCATGCTGTAATACTGTTGACAATATCCATAAGCTCTTCAGGCCTTTCCAGATCAGCGGAACGAATCTTTTCTTGTGTCACTCTTACATTCCCATCTGCTATCAGCATGTTAAGAATTTCTTTCTTCATCTTAGCCCCTACATACATATCGGAGAAGAGAGTGAAGAGGTATGGCTGGAAATCTTCAGCCTGCAGGTTATGATACAGATCCTGCACCTTTGCAAACTGATCAATCTTCATAGCCAGATCATCTGTAATGGAAGTCTGAATGAGATCCATCACATTAGGCTTGACGGTGATCTTGGAAATCGTTTCTCCTACAATCACGCCATTGGCACATGTGAAACGATACGTTCCGAAGAAGGCTTCCATCGGAGTATCTACATACGACCCCTTCACAATCATCATAGGAGCAATGCCCTCTCCATCTGGCGTGTCGAGGTTCTTATCAAAGATGTATTCCTGATACATCTCACCCTTTTTTGTTACCATGCTTTCCTTGAGCTTGTATGCAAGATTTGCTGCGTCAAGTTCCCGTGTCATCCAATCCATAATCATGGGGAAAGGAAGATGGGGCCGAGTACTCTTTACAACGCCCAGTCCTTCAGAAGCTCTATCCAGAGCATCTGTTCTCTTTACCAGCATACGTCCAACTCTGTCATGCGAATCGTCTGCTGTAACCAGTTCAATTCTTTCTACCGGGAAGTCCAGTTCCGCTCTTGCCTGCACTCGATCCTTTTCAACTATCTGACTGTAGTCTCTCATTTAATTTTCCTCCTGTGATCTTATCCAATTTTCTAAGTCTGCCTTTGATGGAGCATCCATAGGAGATACTCCCATATCAACTAACTTCTTTTTCTTTTCCGAGAAGTAATAATAGTTGTTTTTAAACTTATCATTTCTTCTAAAGACTTTATCAAATATATAATAATACTGAGAGTGCTTGATCTCTACAGGAACATGACGTTTTATAGCCGATGATAGTATTTCAAGTTGTTCTCCGTTTAACAATACATTGTCGCCGCTTGTAGTAACCTCGCAGCTCCATTCAGTAGCTTTTTTCATTTTCCCTTTCTTTTCTTCTTGTATTATCCTCTTAGAGGAATCGTAATTAGGAAAGAGATGTTTGAGATCAGTAATCTTCATATCTACATATACCTTTTCTCCTCCATCTTTTACCCAGGACCTGGAAGTAAAGCTTTTGAAATCTCCCTTGCGATCTGTATTTCGTACAATTTCTGTACCAAAGAATCGAATGGTAGCTTTTTCAACCTCCACCTCTTCCCCTCTTTCATTTACACCTTTAATCATTTTGTACGCTCCTTTACATCCTGGTTTTTAAGTGTGGAGTTTCTGTCGGCAAAATCCTTCCCTACATATTCAGTTGAGTGGTTTCGAACATAATTCTTTATCAGAAGAACCACTCCTTCAGCGTAAATCAATCCAGCAATAACAAGTAAAAACATAACCCAAAAACCTGTTGCACCCATTTTATATCTCCTTTGCAGTTTAAGGTAAGAGGAGAGAGCTTTGCTGTGCCCGCTCACAACTCTCTCCTTTCTTATCACCCAACGGGATGTTCTTCTCTTATTCGAAAACTTCTACCACACCTTTCTGAGGTAGATAAAAGATCGGAGTAACTTCGTTTGCATCAATCCGAGTTACCATAACCAGCAGCCTATCGACAGAAGACACATCTTTTGCTTTGTTAAAAACTGCTTTACGTACCTTGCTGAGGTTAGGATCAAGGGCTTCAGCTGCTTCCAGCACCTCTTTAGCGCTGCGATGTGAGTCAACAGATGCGACTACAAACCCTTCTTTCAGCACAGAGGAGCTAGACCACCGTACATACTTGTTATAAACAATGTTGTCGGCTTCAAGCTCTTCAAGCTCTTCAACCTCTTCATCATATTCCCCATCGTAATCATCGTAGAGGAATTCATCGTCATCGTCGAAGGCATCTACAAACTCAGGTTCTTCATCCTTTCTTTCCGTAAACAGATCTTCATCATCCTCTACAGCATAGTCGCGCAGCTTTACAGATTCTTTATCTTCCATCTCCGCGATAACCTCGTACTGGCAGCAGCGCAGTTTTGCGTCGTCATAGTCAACCGGCACAGACACTACGTCTGCTGGGTTGATCTTTACAATGATTATTTTGGTAGAGGGCGCTGTACCGTAATGCTGCATGTACGAAAGGGAAGCAGCATGAAGACCACTTGAACAGGTCTGATTACGATCAGGGTCTACTTTAGCCCGGTCCATCTTCACTACTGCCCCAATGCTGTTGTCAAAGGTTCCGCTGCGAAGATCCGTGTAGTCATCGTTGATTTTCTTGTAAGCAAGAAAGTGGCCGTCGCTGGTAATAGGCAGATTGTTCTTCTCCAGAAAACGATAAAGGTCTTTGCGGGACTCCTCCGAAGGGTTCGTCAGGAGGTTGTCCAAAAAATTCAAAAGATGCTGAGCGGGAGCTCCTGCTTCTCTCATTTTCAGGATCCTATCTACCAACTGACCATATATTACTTTATCCTTGTAATACATAGCTCCTTGCTTGATAGTGAGCCTTCCCTCACAGTAACTCTCTATCTCTCCCGCCAGATCTGTCAGCGCTTCTATTGCGCCGAGCTTCTCCTGATGAGGGGCTCCACTTCTTAGAACTTCCACCAATATGTGAAAGTTTGGGTGGGAGGAAGGAATGTTTTTAACCTTTCCTCCAACAATCACTACAGCTGCATTTGCTGTAATTACGTACTTCAAATCTTTCATTTTCGTCCTCCTCTTATATAATATAATATAACAACTTTTTTACATTTTGTAAAGTAATTTTTTCAACTTTTTTCATCAATTGCATTGACGTAGTGGAGGAAGTGAACCATATTGTTTACTCTGTACACATCGCCGTCAACACAACTTATGAGAGGGTATGTTGTATTTAGTGCGTGCCAATGATCCCGAAGTACTTCTGAGTTTACCTTGTTTTTTCTCACTCTTGTGTTTCCATGAATCAAGCTGTCAAAGTTTTCAAGTGCATTGCTGTATTCCTCTCTAACTCTAGATAAGGGCGTTCGGTCTACATATGCTGCCACCCTTTTCACTTCTCTGTATGCTTTGAGAAAAGAGCTATTTGCTTGCAGGAGCTTCTCTACATCAATCTTATTCATTGTTGCTTTCTTGTAAAACTGAACCATGAATGGTGCCCAAGATCTGTTCAACAATTCGTTAAGCTCCGAGATGACTCTTGCTTTTACTCCCTTCTTTATATCTCTTTTTACAAGCCCCTCTATAGCATCTTCCAGCTTTACCATTTGAGGGTTGTTCTTAATATGGCTCTTAGCCGCTTCCCCTCTTGTAACTCTTACAATAGCTGGATAGAAGACTTTTCGTGCAAGAGAAGGATACTCTTTTTTAATTGTGGTGAGATTTCGTCTGAGCATATCCTCCTCTACAACCTTCTCTTTCATTTCTACTTTCTTTACCCCTTTAGAAATTACGTATAGAATTTTTTTAGAAGTCTGTTCTTGAATTTCGTTGATAAAAGTGTTGCGGCTGAACTTTATGCCCTTCAACTGCACTGCGTCTCTATTGAACACCTGAAACCACTTGTAAAGAGGTTTGTTAGCCTGTGAGTCTGTTGAGGCAGAAGAAGGTGACTGGTCTGTATTTGCAAAAGGGTCTTCAATTTCTGAAAGATTTTCATACGGAATATTTCCCTTGAAAAGAGAGAGGAACTGCAGGTCATCAAACACTACAAATACGGGTTTGTTATGTACGTCGTTGCGAATAATATTTTTAAGCTTGGGAATTCCTTTTCTCCGAGCCTCTGTATCGTAATCGTAGTACACAAACCGCCATGTACAATTTGCGTGGTACCGCAGGCTAAAAGAGGAGTGAGAGTACTGTGTGGCTAGTACTTGACGGCCGCTTCCGTAGCCGTAGCCGTTTCTCTTTTCCAGAAGCAGCACCATCTTATCATAATTGCGAGTGTTAATGGTAAGAACGTTATCTATTTTTACTCCTCTCCATGTAAAGCCCCTAATCATATTCTTCATGTTAGTTCTCTGAAAGGTGTTTACCAATGCAAGCACGTCGAGTTCAGATTCGCACTTGTCAATCTTTTCTTGCAGGTGAGCGAAAAATTCTTCTTTGACTTTTTTCAGCCTTTTCGCTACATTCTTCATCGTCTGCTTATTAAGAGAGAGTTCTTCACGAGAGGCTGCTACATCTAATGTACCGATTGGAAACTGAATAATAAGACGAGTTGAACTTGTGAAGCTATTTAAGAAATCTTGCAAAGCATCCTCATCTTCTTCCTCATTTATGGCGTTCGCTGTAAGAGGGTATTCTACATTTCCTTGCACGGCTACAACACTTGAGATTCTCCAATCAGTGGAATTATCGTTGATTACTCTCCACCCTGCGCCCTTTACCTTTTCGTTGCTTTCGTATGATTCAATTTCGAACTTTTCCATCCCCCCGACAACTGTAGGAAGTGGAGAAAAAGGACGAAGCACTCTTTTTGCTGATTCTCCATACTGAGTAAAAGAAGAAGAAACAGCCACTTGAACAGTTAGGCCGTTTGCTTCCTCCGTATCTTCAGAAAATACCTTTGCTACTTGCGGGGTTTTGTTTTCCGAGATAAAACATGTGTAAAGACTTTTAGTTCCTTCGAAACGACTCTCCACAGTAAACTGATCTGTTACTGCAAAAGGAGATTTAGATCCAAGCCCCAAAGCTCCTACAAACAGATTAGAGTCTGTTTTATCGGAGCTAAAATAAGTGGTATAAAGTTCGTATATATCATCTTCGCAAAGGCCTGTTCCATAATCCTTCACTGCAAGAAAAGGCTCTAAGGTGTTGGGAAGATGTACCTCAAATGGGACATCTTTTTTCCCTGCAGCCACGTGAGCATCATACGCATTACAGCACAGCTCCCTTATTACAGCCTGTATCTTATCGTTGTACAGACCAGAGCTGAGGATTTCAAAGGCTTTTGCAGAAGTCTGGATTTTGAAATCCTGCGCTTCTAGCCCACTTGTTTCAACGCGTCTTGTTCCTTCATTTACCTTCATATCTTCCTCCTTATACCAACTCTTTCAGATTGTTAATACTTGGGAGCCAAGATCCCCCTAGCAGCTCCCCCTTTTCGTTGAAAAGCTCAGCAACAATAGGAGAAGTATTATCGTTGATGTTTCCATCTCCCGTTTCGTCGCTCAACACCCAATCCCCTTCGTCAGTGCTTTTGGTGTAGAATTCTTCTCCACCACCTCCGAACGTTCCTTTGGTAAATCCATACATCTTAATCATTTTGTCGTTCATATTCTCCTCCTGCTTTAGTTTCTATATATATTATAGGCTTTTTTCTGAAAAAAATCAAGAGTTTTTTGAATTTTTTTGAACTTTTTTATAGAAAAAAAATAAGCTGATTTCTCAGCTTATTCTTCTTGGAACTTACAGATGTGAGCAGACTCCCCTGAATATAAATAATGAAGCATTGCAACATCACTCATATTCTGTTTCAAAATCTGCACATCTAATATGTCATCTAATAACTCTACTTCAGGATCTTCAGGAAGGTATTTCTTCGCAAAAAACTTCTTTCTAAAAGTCGATATTACAATTCGACTCCTTTCTTCCATACCCGATGAATTCTTAATCTCTTCTATTCCTGGTCGCAATCTCTCTATATCCTCTACTGTTGTAACATGTACTTTGCCTTGAGGTCTTCTACTCTGCACAACCCCTACCACGTGAACATTTTGGCGGCGAGCCATCTCATGAAGAGCATTCATTGCATTTTCATATAGTGTGGCTGTATTTTTACTTCCTAAATTAAAATCCTTTACCATTGTCAGCAAGTCGATAGTAACAACTAAGTAATCTACTCCCATTTCTTTTTTTGTTTTTTCTATTATGTCTTCTATATCAGACATATAAAGAGAGGGTTCTTCTACGAAGCGAAAATAATTAAGATCTTTAATCTTTTGAGCTTCTTGTTCTACTCTGTGCAGTACAAACTCGTTAATACCCGATCTGTCTCCTGTAGATGCATCCACTTGAGGATGAAACAGCTGAAGAGGTAAACGCAGTCTCATTGCTGCCAACCGATCCATAGTAGAAATGAGAGGCATTTCAGGAGAAAAGTAAATAGATGGAATCTGTTTATTAATCTGTTTGTTAATAAGATAAAGAGCGTAAGTACTTTTACCTACACCGGATTGTCCAAAAAGTGTTGTAATTTTCTGAGGAGCAAATCCTTCTAATAGATATTGATTAAGGTAGGAACACCCTGTATCGTAAAACGAGTCTCCTTTATCTCTTGCGTACAATTCTTCTATGTATGTGTCAAACATTTGAGACAAAGTATACGTTTTTTTAGAAGTATCATCTACCTCTTTGATTCTGTTTTCTAAGAGATTTTTCAACTTCCATAGCTCATCCACAGCCAGCTCGTTTTTAGAGGAGACTTTTCCTAAAATGCCCTGAAGAATGTTAGTTTGAATATCTACCTTAGCCCACTGTTTGCGCAAACTTGTGTACATTCCTCTTAAATCGTCTTTAGATACATCAAGATCGAAAAGAGCTTGTACTTGTTCTTGCGTAAGGTTTGTACTCTTTGTAACTTCTGTGTACACATTACGAGGTGTAACTTGAATTTCTTGTTTTAGCAAGTGATCAATTGCATTGTATACGGAAAGTGCGGAGTTAGAAATAAAGTACTGAGACGATACTTCGTGTATAAGATGGGGATGCTTGACGCAAAGAGATAAGATATTTTGTTCTTGAAGAATGATTGAATTTTCGATGCTCATTTATTAGTCCTCCCACAAATCAATCGTATCAAAATCATCTTTTTGGGTGTAGTGATCTAGAAAATAAAAGAGAGAATTAAAAGGCTTTATTTTTCTTCGCACCAAATCTTCTATATCCTTTCCAAAACCATTTGAAGCAATGTTATCAATCTCATTGTTGGAAATGAAGATTGTAGATTTTTGCTCTTGATCCATTCTCTGTCTTAAAAAATTATCTAAGAAAGGAATTTGATAACCACTTTTATACAGCGTTACTTGATCGGCCATAAAAGCTCTATCTATAATAAGACAATCTACAGAGGAGTATTGCGAGATATCTACCTCATCCTCCCACCCCTGCTTCTGTAAATCTTTTATGAGTTGGTCCATTAACACATACTTGACCGAGAGACCTTTTTTAATCAACTCTCTCCCTACCCAATACGCTACTGTTGTTTTTTGAGTACCCATAGCTCCGTAAAAGTAAATGTGTTTATCAAAAAACTTTTCTTCAAACTTATCAACATATTGCTTCAACTTCTGGAGGTTATCAATAGACTTTCTCCCTATGTACTTTCTCATATGGTAGTCTTTAATGTAGTCATATGGAATTGAAGCTTTATTAAGTGTAATTTCTAGTTTTCTTTTTCTTTGAAATTCTTTCAAACATTCACATTTTACAGCACTGTCTGTCTTTTCGTCATAAATGTATCCACTATTACATTTGTCACATGGAATAAATGTTTCTGCCATACTGCCTCTATGAATTTATCTGTTCGTATAATGTGTTCCGTAACCTCTTACGAAACAACTCCTCCACATCAGTCTCTTCTCCGTCCGCCACCTGCCCTATGTTTCTAATGAGATTGTATCCAGGCACAAGATAAGCGTCTAAGAGAGCTTTCTTTTTATCATTTTCGTATTCATCTCCTTTCTTTTCTACTACCAAGTCGCCTAAGAAAGGTAGTAGGGTTGTTTCCTCTTCCATATAATTCATCACTACTAATGAAAAGAGTGCTTCAAAAACAAGGCGTACGTCATCTTTACGTACACCGCTTATTAAATGCACCTTCTCAAGAGTCTCTTTTTCGTTGTTTGTAACTTTCACACAAGTACTCCTTTAATCTCGTAGTCTAAGTTTGTATTCATTGGGAGCAACTTCAACGAGTTCAGCATCTTTTTGCTTTTCAATTTCTTCTTTCTTTTTTTGGAATTCTTCTTCGGTCAGAAATTGTTCGTTGAGTTTGATCTTTTTTTCGTCGCTCATACTACCTCCTCTTTTCTTTTTTCTCTCTTGGCTTTCGTATACAGTCTCTTCAGCTTATCTTGTATGTGAAGATATTCTGTTGTAACTTGCATATACTCGTCCAACTCTTTTCTTGTAAGGTGAATCTCCTCGCCTTGGGGAAAATGAGAATCCTTGATGTGGAAGATGGGAAAATCTTCCATAGCCACAATCTTGTACCTCATTTCTTGCCGCTCCTTTCATATTTATAATATAAGTAAAAAACTCAAAAAAGTAAAGTAAAAGAAGAATAAAACTTAGAAGGATACTGTCATGCTAAACTTTTCTTGAAGTTCTTTTAAGATTTGGTTATTAATATTTGTAACATTTCCCTCACTATCTTTCACAAATTGATCATCATTAGTCCAATGATATTGAGGTATTTCGTGAAGCAAATCTGTAATAAGAGTGTAAGCACTCCCCGTGAAAGAGTCTGATACGTCCTTTGCATGAACACCCATAAAAGACTGATCCCAATCTCCTCCGTCATCATATACTGTGTCGCCTTGTGTGTGATCAATTTTTACTTTACCTTTTTCTGTCCGAGTTTCTATAAGCGATTGAAAATTATTTTTTAAGAAAATGTTTTTCCCCACTTTCACTCTTCCATTTAATATCCAAGAAGCTACCACTCTGTATGGGGCTGTCTCTCTATCTACAGAAAGCTTTGAAACGGGCAAACCCTCTCTCGCTAGTCTCTGTAAAAGATCGGAGCTTTGATACTGGTCAGCGGTAATAGAATGAAAATAAATATGTCCTTTTCTTTTTAGGTCTAGAACAAACTGAGCTACTGCATCGATATTGATTCTTGATTTCTCGGGGGAAATAGGAATAGTAAAATCGTTTACAATATATAATTCCCCTTCGTTATCGATTTCGAAATGGTTCATGCTAATGCTCGCCATATCCTTTGCTTCCGCCAAGTCGATGTGCACCGTTCTTTTTGCTTTAGGTGCTCTGTAAAATTCATATCTTCCATTCACGTTGATAAAGAAGTCATTCACCACTTTATTCCAAATAAGTCCTTCTGGCCTTTTGTCCGCAGGGGCTGTGATTGCCCCATACTGATTTAAGAGAACAGGTGTGAACATGCTTTCAATGTATCTAAAGTCACTAATAAGTTTTGCAATTCCTCCTGCAGGCCACCCCGCAAAGTCTGCTACCATTTTTTTAGTATCGTTGATAAACTTTTGTTTTACGTCAATAGGTACATGCAGTATATCCTCTTTTGCATATTCGGATATTTGTTCGGTTGTGAGAAGTACTTTAGGAGGTTTAGATGCATCTCCTCTAAATACAGGAAAGGTTTGTCCTTCTTTATACCATTTCGGATACTTCTCGGGAAACACTTCCCAATGTTTTGCTTGCACCACCATAACACTTGGATCTTTTTCTGCCTCCCCTGAATATATCCATTTATCAATAGGGGAAAGAGAAAGGTCTAATGGGGAACTGTCTAAAATCACCCCACTTAAATAGCGCATAGCAAAACGAGAATCAACTCTATTCCACAAGTCATTAAATGTACCCCATATTTCTTGAATAGGAACACCTTTTTGAAGCCAAAAAGAAATCTCAGAAGCTATTCCAAGAATAATATTCAATCCTAAGAGTGCACTTCTGTCGGATACGGTGGTGATATGAATGTCTTTAGAAAACTGAAACGAGCCCATTCTACCAGCAGACGTGTACACAATATGCTCGGGACCTATTTCCGTTTGTCTTGCCTCTAGTCTATCTTCTCTTCTGACTTTATCAAACATAGGAGAAGCTCTTAACAAATTCGCAAAGGGTTGTAACAGTACTTGTTCAACCTTTTTCATGGTAAAAGAAAGAAGAGCTATTACAAGAGAACCCATTACATTTAAGCCAAAGAATTCTTTTGGATTTCTCATATACTGCAAATGCACAATAATGTAAAGAGCAATAAGAGAGGAAAGGGAACTCTTTCCAAATCCAATACATGTAGACAAGGCTAACACTCTTTTATTAGAATACGGATCCATAAAAGAACGGAACACATCAGCTACATGGGGATAAACGGAATCTGCAACAGCACCAATCCATTTAGGTGTTAAGAATTCATTTACAGTGGGAGGTTTTACCTCATAATGAATTCTCCATGTATTCTCTAAAAAATGTGTTTTAGTATTTTCTGATAAGTTAGGATTGTTAACTATGAGGGAGAGAGCTTTTCTTATCTCCTCTCCCGTCAAGTCGTTATAGTCTTCTCGGTATGTTACAGAGTTGTCCCCGTAGAGCAGATCTTTAATAATAGCTTTTGCTTCGGTGAGTCTTTTATCTTCCATACTATATATATTAGTCACTCACCGAAACAAAAACCTAAAAATATTATTTTTTTCCCGGTTTTACAATTTTACGTTTTTTATGAATCTCCGGAGGTGTATCATTATCTACTAGCCCTCTTTTTGTGATAAAGGTTTTTTCATGGGCTGGGTGAGAAGGCTTCCTTTCTTCTTTTACACTGTCTTTAGCTATCTCCCTTAACTCATATGTATCACTTACGAGGGCTTCCTCTGGTTTCTTCTTTTCAGTAACAGGCGGTTTAGGAGTAGAAGGTTTTCTTCTCCTTTTCCTTTTTCTCATTTTCCTATCAAGAGAAATATTCCCAGCTACCATCAGTAGAACAGCAAAGGGGTCAAACACCGCCACAATAAGAAGAATAAGAATACGAGCAGTATCATCAAACTTTTCTTTTGCTTTATCCTCTCCATACATCAACATAGCAAGATATTTAACAGGCCCAACATTTACTTCAATAGTGTTCAATTCTTGTCTGTACTCGAAAAGTTCATCTTCATACTGAGCAATATTATTTTCAGCTTCTTCAATAATACCAATTAATTTACTACGCTCTTCTTCCTGCTGATCTCTTGCATCGAGAGCTCTTGTAATAATATTCAATTCTAGATATCGATCAAAAGCTTCTTCTAACATATCCAGCTGAGAATTAGCCCTATCAATGTCTCTTTGTTCTCTGCTAATATATTGATTCAGCCTTTCCATCTTTGTTTCAATTTGAAGAGCTACTGTTCCCTGCCCGATATATGCTTTAGAGAGATAGCCATAAATACCAATAGATGAAATCAGAATCAAAATAGTAATAGCGATAAGAAAATACGTTTTAAGTAATGTGTTGGCTTTTTTCCAGAAATTATATAGCCATACTGTTGCAACAGTTTTGGCAAACTCAAGTACACCGCCCATAATCCCAGCACCTACCGCAGCGCCAGAAAAAATGGTCATAACTCCTGATATAGAAAATACGGCGGAAACTAAACTAAGAGCCACCGCAGCAAGAATTGCAATTATTCCTACAAACATATTTACTCCTCATGTTCTCTCAATTCATTTTTATCCATTTTAGTTACTCTGAAACTTTCTGAAATAGCATTATCTTTTATATCAATAAAATCAGCTTCTCGATAAGGAAATCCTACGCAATCATCTTCTCGGTAAAACTTGTCCAAGGAAGCCAAAGATACGGAGCAGTATTTGGGAAAGGAATATTCTTTGCCCTCAGCTTTAAGAGCTTTAAAAAAATCCGCCACCCTTACTTCTGCTTTCTCTTTAGGAGCTACATATGTAATCTTGTAGCCTAGATCTGCAAAGAAAAGGGTTTCTTTGACCTTTCCTTTCAATTCAGTCTTTTCAATCTCTTTAATCTTCTTCTTAATTTCAGCTTCTTGGTTTTTTAACTCAATGTATTCTCTTAGTTTTTCATTATCCATAGTTTTCTCCTTTTTAAGTCAAGCCTCCTCTCAGAGGATATACGGTAATCAGCACATCATTAGCACACACAAACATAATAGTACCAAATACGTAGTAGTTACTTCCCTCTATTGCGTACTCCTTCTCCATCTTATCAGCATACTCCTTTAGCTGGCCTTTAAGCTCGGTATGAGGTGTTCCTTTTGTAGTGGCAATTTCTACATACCTCTTAACAGCTTTCTTAGGAATGCCTACACGTGAACGTAAGCGCTTCTCCGCATGCTTTGTTATAATCATCTTCTGCCTCCTTTCTTGTGTCTTTCTATATTATAACATAAAATCAGAAAGATTTCAAGAAAAAACGCTAATCTTTTCTAAAAATAGCTAAAGTTTCTTTATATATCTGTTCTAAATGTTTTTGGATCTTTTCTTTATCTTCTTCTGGAAGATTGGTGCTTTTGTATTTTTCAGAAACAATTTCTGAAACAAAATCTAACTGCTTGGTGAGATAAGCCCAATAATCCACGAGGGCATCAACAGAGGCATCGTAGCCTCTTTTGGTAAAATCTCCCCTCCCATCCCCTGAGAACAGAAATCGAACCGTTTCTTTTCCTGTAGCAGGGTTAGTCTTTCTTAAAGGGCTTATTTCACTTATGAAGTTTTCAATTTTTATTCCTTCATACATTATTTTTCTCCCTTTCTATTTCTCTTTGGAAAACAACATAGTCCCAATTGTGTTCTTTCTTTGAAACTTTTTCAAGAATTTCTTCTTTTGAGAGAGGATAATAATCATGCAACTCTACGTTAACATTTAGGGCTTGTCCTCTCATCATATCTTCAACTTCTAAAAACTCTTTACTGCTTTTATGAACATGCCCGTAAAGATTGATAGAATCTCGAAAAGAATTCTCAAACACAACGTGAGGATAATGTGAAAGAAAAAACTTGCGACCATTACCATCTACATTCCTAACTATTCGCGTTTGTTGAATCTCCACACAGTAAGGAGCAAGTTTAGTAAGAGGCAGACGCTTGTCGTGGTTTCCTGTAACCCAATAAACTTTAACTTTCATTTGCTTGAGCAGTTTAAGAATTTCCTCTACAACCGGAACTTCCCATCCCAGATCACCTAGCACATACAGCTCATCATGCTTTTGAACTTTTTCTATAAGATGATTATAAATAAGTGTATCCATTTTTTCTACACTTTCAAAGCCTCTTAGTTTAGCCATATTCTGATGTCTCAGGTGCCAATCAGAGGTGAACCATTGCCTAATCATTTGCTTTACTCCTTGTTCCAACAGAATAGGTGATGGTAGGATTAGTCCAAGGATTTACCCAAGGAGGATCTATAGGGGGAGTATGCGGAGCAATTGGAATATACTCAATTTGCCTTGGCCCTCCGAACCTATTACCTATTTCCTCTAGTTTAAGACGAAGTTCATCTACTTCGTTTAGATCAAGTTCGATCTTCATGCCCCTAATGTTGATAGTAACTGTTACATCCACATCCATCTTATTACTCCTTATTTAGAATTTTTACTAACGTACCATTATGCACAGTTCCTGGAAGAGGGATCATAGCATTCTTATTATGAATTACTTCATACCCTAAGTTTTCTATCTTTGCACAAGCTCCTTGAGATATGTATCTTGCAATGGCCTCTCCATATTTTTTAGTTAAAACAGGAGGGTTAAACTGCTGATTAAATTCAGTATCCATACTTACTAAGATATGGTATCCTCCTTGTGTCTCTACAATATATGCTTTTCCTTTATGTTCTTTAATCTCTTCAACGAACAAGTATAAAATAGAAAGAATTTTTGGGCTTCTAGGAATATCGAAATCAAAATCCATCCAATGTTTTGTTCCCCTATTCTTCTGATAGCAATTCATAAGAAGTGTATCTTGTTTTTTGATACGATAAAGAATATTGTCTGTACTTCTCTTTTCTGCAGCACATTGAACCAGCTCATACATATATTCATTCATAGTTTGGTTAAACTCTTTATATGCTTTAAGAACATCAGAAGGATTAATATTAACATACACCACTATTGCATGATTAGGAATATTAGAACCTCTTTTACTTGTATATGCTCCCCAATTCGCTTCAAACTTTCGAACGGTTCTATACAGCCGATTCCATTCTTTTGTTCTTACAATTCTTCTTTCAAACATTTCTGTTCTACCAAGCTGAATTGTTTGCTTTTCAAAATCGGTGAGAAGTTTTTTTCTTGCACTAAGAGAGAGAAAATACACCTCATGATTATTCAAAGGAGGCATTACATTTTCATAGAACCATTCCAGTTCTTCTTCGCTTCTTAATAGTTGATAGCTTTTAGGGTCTATCATTTTTTATACCTTTCTACCAGGATAATAAGTACATACAACTTCCCATTTCAAAAACATTACACCCACTTCTACATAAGCCACTAAAGAACTCTTCTCTACACTAGCGCGATAAACTCGAAGTGTTGGAATTATAAACCAATCCGTCCACGGAGTGACATGAAAATAGATTCTTCTTATTCTATAGCCTTTCATATTTATTCTCCTTTTATTTTGGCATTTACCAAAATATCTTTTAAATAGTGATTAACACCACATACGGGGCAACGCCACCAATAGGCTCCACAAACTGAAAAAGCCTTTTCTAATTTATCTTTTTCTTCTTTTGTAACCAACTCAATGTGCTTACAAGTTAAGCATTGTAAGATATATTGCTGATTATTCTTTTTCTCTTTAGCATACCATCTTTTGGCTGCTTCTCTAATTAAGTTTTCTTTATATGAAAGAAGCATTTTGTATACAAAAGCTTCAGAAATAGATCCTAGTTCTTCTCTTATAAATTCCTGTGTAACATCTTGAGGAGAAGATGTAGTCACGTAGCGAGATAATAACACCACAAGTTTCTCATCTGCTAACCCATTAAAGTATGAGTTATGATCAATTTTAATTTGAGTAGGCATTTTTTATCCTTTATTTAGTTCTTTGATTCTCTTCTCTATATAAGATCTCTTTTCGTATAATACACGGAGATGCTGTCTTCTAATATCATGGTATTTGTCTGTAGGCCCAAGCCGTTCAAGATGTTGAATTTGTGTTCTGATCTGGCGCTCAGTTGAGCTTCTTTCTCGATACAACTCCCCTTTATGCATTCTATCGATTTCTCGTTTATCAAAAACCTTTTCTCCGGACATACTTTGTTTTCTCCTTCTTAGTTGTCAAACCAAGTACTTTGAATTTCATTAGGGTAATATTCTCTTACAATTTCTAGTATTACCTCTGCATGCAGTTTCTCGAGCAAGTAGGAAGCATTCTCTTTTTCCTCTGGATGATTCACAGCTCCGAAATAGCAAAAACCCATAGCTGATAGTGCTTCAAAAATGCCAAACGTTCTCTCTTGAATAGAGACAGGAAGAACAAAATTGTAATCAGCTATAGTAGAAGGGGTAATATAATTTTGAGCATTTAGAGCATCGCGCATAATCCACTTAATGTGTGCTTCAATAGTCGAAAAGGTTTCCTCATCATCAAAATCTTTTTTAAGAATTCTTACCTGTTCGTGAGGATGTCTCTTGCCGGTACTCCAATGCTTGCTTTCGTAATGATTAAAATTCTTATAATGATGAAAAACAGAGTAAAGAGAATGGTTCTTACAAGAAAAAACGACTTTTTCCCACTCAGCTTTATCTTTAATCATTCCCCCTTCTTTTACCTCTTCATTGACCCAATCAAATATCTGCTCAACAGTAAACCATCCTGATGCTACTGCATCTTGGTACATTGGGTTAATAAAGAAAGCAACAGCGTGTTCGGAAGAGGTCTCATCCAAAGATGTCTGCTCGATCCATGTGGGGTGAATGCTAAAGGTAGCCCATGGGGAACTGAAGCTATTTGGAAAAGTTTTCTTCCATTGCTGACTAACTTTTTCAAGTGCTTGCTCCACTTGTGTATTCTTAGCCACAATATCCAGATTGTGACGCTGACGATAGTACTCCCCTATCTCTACTTTAACAGAAGTAGGCAGATGTGTCTGATCTATAAAAATCAAACCTCCAGCTTCCTTTCCGTAGACTTCTTGCAAGTATGTGCGGACAGGAAGTACTGTGCCTACCATCATCTTCTTTTCCTTGAATTTTGCATATAGAGAGTCTCTATCGTACTCTCTCCGGAAGAAGATTACAAAATCATCCCAATTCCAAAAAGTGAACATATCCTCTTTAGGCTTGAGATAATTAAGTTTTTCTTTTACTACAAGAGGGTCTTCTGTAGTGGAGAGGTAGTAAAGAGTGTCTTCCTCTTTAGTCTTCGTCTCCCCAATGTGCAATTCTGAGGTTTTGCGCACTAAGAGATTCTTCCAATTTTTAGGCTTCTCTTCTATTCCAAGTTTCTCCGCGATAGCTTTTACGCCCCATTCGTGCTCAGCTGTAAAGTCGAACCCTAGACTAACAGCCCAAGGTGTTTGATCTAGCGCTCGAATAAGAACTTTTTGGCGGATGCCTTCTCTCAAACTCATATACTTCACCTTCCTATGTTTATGTCTCTATTTATAATATAACAACTTTCTTTGTATTTGTAAATAAAAACCCCTCAAAAAGAGGGGTTGATGTTTTTACTCCTTTCATTTTTGGTTTGCTTTCTTGCAACGCAAGTAGTGAATGTTATTAGAAAAACTTCAAAAAGCAACCTCCTTTTCAGAAAGGGTTACATACTCTTCTTTTACTATTCTACGGCTAATCGCGGGAATTGAACCCACGTCTCTTCCTCTACAAACAGCTCGGTGGGGAGAGCTCTCAAAACCCTACTTTCTGTTTGATGATGTGAGGACACTTTTACCTTTAAGCTAATTAGGATCGGCAAGCAATAGAAGGTATGCTTCATATTATATTAGTATTATCTTTCTCGCAAAACCCCGCTTTCTACCTCACCAAAATAATGAATTTTTACCCCAATTTCAAGAGCAACATACCTTTCAAACTTTGCTCCATGAGAGAGGTTCCAATCCTTTAGCATAAAAATATCAGTACAATATGAAAGAGCTCTAACATCCTTTCGATAATAATCCTGTCTATTGGGAGTATTGGTAATTATAAAATTAGAATCGACAGCAAGTTTAGCGGGGTTGATAACCTCATACCCCATCCCTTTTAGCATTTCCTCTGCTTCTTCAAATGCTGCAAAGTTGTTATTGGGTTTTCCTTCCATTGGCCCTGAAATGTAAATAGTCCGTTTACTCTTTGTCCTGGTAATCATCAGATATTTCTCCTATTGCAAAGTTTAATCCCAAACTATGAAATACAGTTACCCCGTTTTCAAAAACCTTAACCCTAAAAAGAGAGATAGCACTCTCTCCTATATGAACAGTCCCTACAGAAAAATCAATATTAGGATAAACAGTTAGTGATAGAAGAGAAAAACCTACACTATTTTCCATCTGTTACCTCTTTTTCTTCTTCATCACTCATCTTGCCAAACCAATCGACAACCTTAGCAGCTAATGCACCACAGAAAAAGCATACAAAAGGTCCGTTGTCTCCCCAATTAAAATGTACTGCTACAACTCCTATTACCATCAGTATAAACAGAATTGTTAGCAAACCAATAAACGAAAATACTTTAGCTTTTTTTGTTTTCATCCCTCTACCCCTGATATTTTAAAAGTTTTATCATTACTCATTTATCCAATCCTCATAATGAAATACTACTGTAGGAAGCATTTGTATAGTTTGCCCTGCTCCTGTAACAATCTGGATATCCTCAAATGCTGTTCCTACATCTATTTTTAATCTAAGAGCTTCTTTGAGAAAACAATCGATACAAATAACTTTAGGACGATCGGCAGGAGGAACTACTTTCTTCCAAATCTCATCTTTAACAGCGTAGTCTAAAAAAACCTTTCTTCCGCACCAGGCACAAGAAATATTAAGCCCGTCACTGATAGCTTCAGGCCATTCGTTTTCGATTTTCACACGAATTAATTTTTCTTCTCTGTCTCTTATTATCATTTCTTTTCCTTGATAACCCAGTCTCTAAAATAAGGTAATGTTTCTATCCATTCACAAAATTCACCCCAATCTTCTTTCAACTTATGCTTTTTGCGTTGCTGATAAATTGTTTTAAGCTGAAGATAATTCGTTGTCATTCCAGCCCAAAGTTCAAATCCAGAAGGAAGATTAGAAACAATCTTCATAAACCAAAAATACTTATCTTCTTTAAGTTTTGCATTATTGTAAGACTGAATAAAAAGATTCACTAATTCAATTATATGATGCTCCACATACTTATTACAAAAAGGAGCAATAGATCCTCTCTTAGTAACACTATGCATGGTGGATTGAGAAGAAACAAAATCAATAAAATGATACCGCTGTAGCTGTTTGGTAAAATAGAGAGGATATTTAAGATCAAATTGTACAACAATTCCTTTTAGAAAATTATCATGTCCTGTTCCTGTTCGGACACTACTTAACTTTTCTGCTCTGTTCCAATCTTTATCAGAAAGAATGATATTATCCTGCCAAACCGATTCTTGTTCTTCTGTAGGCTTTGCAGTAGGTAATACTCCAAAAAATCCAAAATCATCTGGCTCTCCACACTGCATTGGATAACCACTACGTTTAATTGATTCTTCTAATCCATAAATCTTGACATTCTTAATCTTTATCATTTATTTACTTCCTCTACCTTAAATGATATATTACCTGATAAGATAAGCTTATAATTGTTAGAAAAATGTAAATATGCTTTTCCATCCTCACCACTTACATCTGTAAGTTTAAGACCTATAAAGTCTGATAAAGAAGGTCTCCTTTTAGAAGCTTCTACTTTTTTCTTTTGCTTCGGTGTAAGCTCCGTATCTTTAGTTTTTTTCTTCGCCACCGTATACTCCCAATGCTTTCATAAGATAAATAGCCTGATAACGGGCATCTTCAACTGCTATATGGGCTCCTTTTCTTTCAAACTTTATTTTAGGCAACAGAGCTTTTAATGTTCTAAAACATCTATCATTCCAATAGGGCCACGGAGCTTCTTCTCCTACGGCCTTATATGCATTTTTAAGAATAACATTATCAAATGCAGCCCCATTGCCCCAAACAACAGGATAATCTCCCATCCACTTTTTAAGTTGTTCTAAAGCTTCTTCAATTCGATAATCTCCTGGCTTGGCTATTTCCATTCTCGCTTCTTCACTTTGTTTTAGCCACCATTGAATAGTGTCGGCTCCTATAGTTAAACCAACATCAAGACAAGATTGAAGCTTAACTCTTACATAAAAATCATCAGTAATAAGCCCCTTATCGAGATTAAACTTTACAGCCCCTATTGAAGTGATAGCAGAATCGGGAGTGGAGTTCATTGTTTCAAGGTCTACCATTATATGGTTTTCTGGCATAATTTTTCCTTAAAATATTTTATCAATAATAGAAATAATGTAGTTCGGTGTTAGTTCAAAATCAGGACTCTTTTCTTTCTGTTTGCGGAACTGATGAATAAGATTCATAAAGTAAAGGCTATCTACTCCGATAAGCTGATCTTCCAAAACATTGATATCCATAAGATTAAGTTCAGACACTTGCATAGCTATTTTGAGGATTTGACCAGCGTTTATCTTCCACCCTCGATTGATAAACTTTCTTAATCTAAAAAGACTACATACAGGATATCTGCTTCCTGAATAACGGAGGGTCTTATTAATAACCATCTCATAAACTTCTTTAGGAATTACAACTTCTTTAGCCTTGTTATCGTAGTATGCTTTAGTATGTTCAAAATCATATGTATCATGAATATCACTTGGCTCACCATAGAAGCGTACTACAATCTGAACTCCATTAGAAAGGGTTATTGCATTAGAAGAGATAAAAACAGGAAAATATTCTTTCTTTTCTTTTTCCAGAATTTCATCTGCTTTTACTTCATCAATTTCTCCAATATTTTCTACTGCGGTTCCAAGCTCTTCACTTGCATGAATTTCCTCAGGATCGCCCACTACTCCATCTGATGGATAAATGATCTTGACTCTTCCTTTCTGGATATTACTCATCATTACTGCTCGTGATTCATTAGGATCTTCAACATGAAAATATTCAAGAACCTCTTGAGAAGGATTGTCTCCATCTACCACAAATACTTTAGAATGATATCCCGCTCCGTTTTTCTTTTTCCCATGTTCTTCATTCCATTTATCTACATAGTAATTAGCCACTTTAAGAACACTTTCTTTAGTACGAAAATAACAATCATAATCCTTTGGGGCTTCATTAAGAATCATAGAAGTAAAACAACCACCAGTTACAATAAGATCTTTATCTATGATCCTTTGAATTTCTGTGTCCTCAATCGTTGCTTTCCAAGCTTTAATTTTCTTAGTAAGAATCTGTTTCATTGTTTTCTCAAGCATTTTCATCTCCTTTCATCTATAATATAACAAAAAAATATTATTTTGTAAAGTAAACAATAGTGACTTTTGTTGGTCCAAGAATATCTTTAGCTAAATTGATAGAGTGGGACGTGCCTTTGCTTTTTCCGTCCCAAAAAGCAAGTAAATGGTCACTGTTTTTCACAATGTCTATATTACGCATATAGCCTGCTTTTTTACCATATGTAGCCCATTTTGGCTCGTAGATAAGTGTAGGTATTTTATATTTGTCTGCAAAACGTTCGGCAAGTATATCTGCTCCCATAGCCCCACCTGAAACGATAGCTGTGATATAGTCAACTTTGAAGTTTTGAAAAATATGCTGTTCCATAAAATCGAAGTCTGTAAAGTCTCTACTACCTACTATTCCTAATCGCATATATTAGCTCCACAATAAGGGCAGTAATTCCCAACATTTGGAATTACTAGTTTACAAAAAGGACAAGTTCTTTCATTACCTACAGTTGATGGAGGGTCTTCTACTTTTCCTCCTACACCTATCGCGGCTAACCAAGCCATATATGCTTCTTCATCGGGCCACTTACCCTCAATCCATTTATCATCAGGGGAGCCACAGCGCACAAAGACACCTTGATTTTCCATGATATTACAAATATCTGTATAAATAGAATCAGGAGTATCTAGATTAAGTTGAATAATTCTTTTAATCTCCATTATCCTCCACCTTAAAATCGGTCATCTTAGCGTCCCGCCATATGTCCCTAAAGTCTCCTGGGGAAGTAAGGGCTTTTCTTCCATGACTAACCTGAAGAATAATCCTTCCAAAAAGCCCCCGGCGAAATCTGTATTTCTGATACTTTAGCTTCAGATTCATATCTTAGTCCTTGTAGTACTTGTTAACTCGTTCTTCGAACTTCTTTGCTGCTTTAAGCATAAAATGTCTTTTATACTCACGAGGAGCGAAAACAATCTCAGAAGCCACATCCCATTTAGACAAAGGATCATTCAGAATCATATTATATTCTTCCTTCGCAATAATAAAGCTTTGAGAAAAAATAGTCATAGCTGTATCATTCGAGTCTACAATCACCATTTTCTTTCCCTTTTCAGCTCGGCCTCTTGCAATTTCCCTTGCCTTCTGTTTGTTAAAGGTATCTAGTCGATGACAAATACTCCAACCAATCTTTCCCTTTCCAGTGGATACCAAACAGCCAATCTTTTTTCCTTTTTCATCTGTTACGTACTGCACAAGTTCCATTTTTTACTCCTTTCCTTCAAACTCTTTCTTGAGTTCTTGATAATATTCAAAGAGCTCTTTCTGACGCTTTACTTTCTTTTCTTTTTCTATTTGTTTCTTCCGTTCTTCCTTTTTACGTTTTTCTTCTTTTATCTTATTTACATAGGCTTGGCGATTTTCTTCACTATAAAGAAGATTTAAAGGAAGGATAAAACCAACATCTTCAGAATAACCACAATAATTTTCATATCCAGTATACCAGAGTTTATTATCCTCAATATATTCAAAAGATAAAACCGAATAAGTAGGCACTATAATTTCAGGAACTTTTTCAGCCCATTCTAAAAGCTTATTTGCAGCATCTTCTATTTCAATAGACAGATCCAAATATTCTTCAACTTTTGTCTTGTCTATCATTCTATTATCCACTTCTTTGGAATAGTCTCCATAATTTGATCAAAAGCTTTGTTCATCTCTTCTTCAGTAGAATAATACCAGATTTTAGGAACACCTGGTAATCTAAAATAGATTTGATGTTTTGACGTCCCTACCTCTTGAGCTGGCACCTTTGTAATAGCATACAATTGTCCCAAATTAATCCAATCTTTTCCATCTTGAGTTATAAACATATTTACCTCCTAAAAGGTATGCCCCGCTACATCAAGAACAGTAAGCCCCTCTTCGCGCCACATATCTATTACCTGTTTACGATCATCTAGAACAAACTTCACGTTATACTGTCCTTTGATATATCTGTCCCAAAGTTCTTTCTTCACTAGATAATCTTTTCGATGATCACCTTCTTCTCGAATGAAAACTGCATCATAAGGCACACCATTTCTATCAAGCCATTCCTTTGTGAATTCTAAAACAGAGCTAAACTCTTTATCCCCATACTTCATATTCTCTCTGCCTGTTACAATTAATACCCTATGAGTAAGGGCATATTCTCGTACAAGCTCTGCAATTGGTTCATTCAAAGTATCATCGAGACACTCATGATAGTTAAAAGGAGATCTCTCTTCATGAAGAGCAAGAGTACCATCTACATCCACCATAATAGCTTTAGGAAGAAGTTTAGCAAAAATAAGCTCTTGCTGCTTTCTAGGAAGAATATATTTTTCATACATATCCCAAATAACATGCTCAGGAACTCTTTCAGAGATAGGACGATTACGATTTCTTTCTATGCATTCCGCAATAGAGGTCTCCATTTCCACTACTACAACTTCAACCCCATATGCGTTCGCAATTGCTTTGATAGTATTATAATGCTTAGGTGCATAGTTGGTATCATCAACAATGGGGGTTCTTCCGCTTTCAAGAATTTCCCTTACAATCTGATCACGAACTTTCACTACGAGTTTCTCTCTACTAGAGCTCCAATGCTTATCAAAAAGCATGAGACGAAGATCATCCTTGTTTACACGGACATAATCGCCTTTACCTTCTGTTACCATATATCTGGCTCTAGTGGACTTCCCAGAAGCGGGAAGTCCTTTTAGAAAAATTATTCTTTGATTCTTCATTTTAAAACCCTCACATAGATGAGTTATTTGGCTGTGGAACTATTTCCTCTTCATAGTCTTGCATCAGGTATTCAGGGTTTACTCCTGCTGCCATTAGAATTACATCACTGAGGGGATAATCCCAAGCCCTATGCTTATTGGCTACATAATCAATTTGCTCAACAAGATATCCTACCTGAATATCATACAGAAGCCAGCGGTAAAGAACCATCAGGCCTACTCCCTCTATTAGTTCTTCTTCAACCATTCCATCAGCGAATTCCATTGTCATAGCCATAGCCATCATGTACCCGATAACAAAAGCCAGCTTTTCATCCTCGGAATAGACGCCCCACATTTCTCCTGCAGTGAGATCAATAACTGTTCTCTGCTGAGCCATAAGAGGCATTCCCAACAGACACATCAATACAACAATCAGCAGCATAACCTTCTTCATTTCTTTTCCTCCTCTAGTACATCTAGTTTTTCTTCGGGCATATTTTCTGCATTTTTTCGTGCTTTCTCAATAGCCTCTTTATAATTAAAAGTTGTTTCCCTATTGACTACTGCGTCTCGTAGCTGTAGTTTCAGGTCTTTAATTACCTCTTCTTTAGATTCTTTGGGAGAGCCAACCGGCTTAGTTGAAAAACCAATTGCCTCTCCATGCAAATTAAACACTACAGGATGAAGAGCAACCTCTCCATTTTTGTATTCAAAAAATCTATAGCCCCAATTAATTGTAGGTCTTTCCATTCCCATGTCTCCTTAGTACGTATACTTAATTCCTATTTGTGTTACCCCAGAAGCGCTGCCGCCCCACAAATTCTTTATTCTGTAAGAGTAGTCTTCTTCAGAACGAGGAAGGGTTAAAATTCTTGCTATAAAGATATTAAAGCTTTGAAGCTGTAGGCCTCCTTCCCACCTAAAATCACTGAAATAAATAGAAGAGTGTGCGCTCAGAGGCTGTTCAAACTGTACAGTAAACAGTTCTTCAAAATACAGCACATTTACTAACCACAGCTTTATTCCTAGATGCGCGTATGCATTATTCAAGATATGAGCAGTTTGTGTGGAGGCTACAAGATCATAATCAACATATCCTCCTCTTACTTTACCAGCTTCAAATAAAAACTCGAGTTCATACCCATCATCAATACTTGGCTTTTCTCGCTGATTGTAGTCTTCAGTAAAGAAAGAAATAAATACTCTATCGAGACTCCCTTCCTTGTACACTTCTTCTGGGTTAATAACGTGAGAATATACAAATTGAGGATGCGTGCATGAATGCTCCCAACCGATCTTAAAAACCTCAAGCTGTAGACCTGTAGAAAAAGAGTAATTAAGGAAGGTTGGAGTAAGAGTCCAACTTCCTGTTCCAACTTTCTCTTCTTGATACATTTGACACGCTATACTTCCTTGCATCCAAAACACTTGAAAGAAGGGGATAGAAACATCTACGCTAGTATAAACATTGTAAGGCGTGTCTTCGTTGCCGGTAGATGTGGAGATGTCTCCAAAAGGAGAAGATGTCCACCCCATTTCCCCATCTATCGATAGAGAAAAGAGGGACAAAGGTATTAGCATTAAAAGTACAAACATTATCATTTTCTTCATTTTAAGTCCTCCGTTTCTTTTTTGCCGCCGAAAAATGGCGGTTTAATGGTTTGTTTCTTACCCATCGTATATAATATAACACTTTTTCTTCGTTAAGTAAAGCGGAAAGTGAAAAAAGTTTAGTTTTTAGTTCGTAGTTGGAGAACATGAGATGCAGCTGATCACCACACTGATGACAAACAGTTATTGTTTCGGATTTCTTATTTTGAAGTTCAAGGTGATGTTTTTCAAAGTATTTCCCATCCCCTTCGCGACCACACAGCTGACATCTTAGCAACACGTCACCTCTTTATCTTTTCAAGTTTTTTTCTTTGAATTTTATATTTTTTGAATTCCCAGAACTTCCAAATCATAGTAGCGTAAACCACTTCTCTGTTCTCATTGTATTCTTCTCGTACAACTGTAATCCAATATACCTGAGAACACTGCGGTCCCTTATTTCCAATATTTATGGATAGGGCTTTATTATTTTTTAAGCTAATCTGAATCGTTAACATTTCTCTCCTCTCTTTTGATATCTCTCTTATCAACATCAATAAGATATAGACCATGATGATCTTGAACACTATTCTTCACTACACAAAGATAACTTTTTCCATCTACAGATTCTTCAAGAATACTAAGTACCTTATCTTTTAGAGATTCAAAAGTATCAAACAGATTAATAGTGTATTTAGGTTCATCTACCAGTTTTATTGTTTTAGGTTTAGGTCTATGAAATGCCCCTAGTTCAGATAATATTGCCTGCCACGCCATCGCTGATTTATTAAAATCACTGTTCATTTTTAATCCTCCATATCTTTAAGAAGAGTATCCTTACTTTTTTGACTCATATTCTGAACATATTCAGTGATAGTGATTTCTTTACCATCATAAAGCTGAAACATTAATCCGGGAAAAACAGCTTCTTTAGCTACCATTGCAAACTCTTTTCGTGTATTAAACTCTGTTCCCATAGCAAGAAACTTAATATCCATACGCACCTTTTCTTGAATAATCTCCCAGCCTTTTTTTATTCTTTCAAATTCTTCGGTATATTCAGGAAAGTAGGAAAGGAATTCTCCTTCCTCTCCCATAAGAATAAGATCAAATATTTTTCTTTTAGAGGGGACGTCTTCACCTTTTAATCGATGTACAGCAAGATATGCTGGGCTTTTCACTTTCACTCTATTATTGTATTTATCTACCAAGACATATCCCTCATTATCATACGGAAGAAGTTGAGCCATCTTAATCGCATCATCATAACTATTCATTTTATATTCACGAATAGTATCAACAATAGTATGATTCTCTCTTATTTCCTCTCCTTCCGCATCATTCTTTTTAGCTGTAATATAATACAGCTTGCACTCCGTATGAGGAACAACCACACGGTTATATGGTGTGCAAAGTTCAAACAAATATGTATATTCTTTATCAAGCTGAGAGAAGAAATCCCCTTCAGAGTCAGCGGTGTATTCACTCAATGTATAATGAAAGAGGTCATCAAATGTATATAATCCTTTACTTTCTGCAGGGAACTGCAACTCCGCGTCACAAGCTTCAATAGTCCCATTAGTAGCTACTCTCCATTCTCCATCCCACCAGTAGACCTTAATTAGGGAGCCATCCATTTTTTCAAGAACTACAGTACTTTCCCAATCCAGCTCTGCTGCATTCTGTTCTCCATAGTTGAAGAACTTATGAAGAGGGTGGCATACAATTTTATCCCAATTATCCTTCCAAAGAATAATCCCTCTACACTCCTGCACAAGGGTTTTATTAAAATCGCTGGCTATCTGATTGTACTTAAATAGTACTCGTTCACCTTTACCCATTACTTTAATATTGTAAGGATCTTTAGTGAGGGTATCTATCCACTTCTCATTATGAAAAACAGTATTATAGGATTTTAAAAATCTTTGTAATGACAACTCTTTCATTGTGTTATTCCTCTTCTCCAAGATAAACCTGATTAACGATATACTCCTTGTATCGTTTTCTTGCAGAAGTCAAAAGATTCTGGAGATTATGGTGGAGCAGTTCAAGTTCATTATAAATAGAAAAGAATTTGTTGTACTCTGCAATTCTTCTGCTTTCGATCAGAACCATCTCCACCTCTGCTTTAATGCTGATAATTTTTTCGATATCTAGGGAAAGGTTGACATCACAATGAGTGGGTGAGGCAAGGGAAACAGCAACATGGATTGTTTCTCGGCTTTTCTCCCTCAAGACTGTATTCATTTTCTTCATCATTTCTCTCTTTTTCATTTTAATTCTCCTTTAGATAAGCCATCAACTTATCTTTAGCTCGATTTATTTTAATAAAAGCTTCTTGGCTACCTCCTACATCTGGATGACAAGATTTAGATAATTTGCGGTACTGCATGTTCACCACGTCTGGAGTTAGCTCAACCCCTGAAGGAATCTCAAGTACTTCAACATACTTATCAACTCCAAATAAAAGTTTCTTTAGGAAATTGATATGATCATTGAAAATGTTTTGATACCAAGTTCTTTCCTTTTCTTCAAACTCTTGATGAAACTTCCAATTATCATAACGGCGTCTAAAATCAGCATCATACTGATAACGAAATTCATGTTTTGCTTGTTTCCAATCCCCAAATACAGCCTCACGAGTAGGAATAATTTTAGTAGCAAAGAAATATTTCCAGAGATTCTCACCTGCTTCGTAAGAAAGAATTGATTTGTTGAAGACTGAGTCCCATTTCATTTTAAGATCAGATATGATTTTTTCCCAGCGAGGAACTGGGTGCATAGCTTTACTGGTATTCTTAAACATATACCAAAGCTCTTCAAGCATGTCTTCGCAAAACTCATCTCGATTAAAACGGCGTTTTTCAGTGAGTTCGTATTTGCGGAGAAATTCCTTTACCTTCACTTTATTACTCCTTCATTTAATACTTAATATAGTTCAACGGCTGTACATATTCTCCTATCATATTCTGCAAACCAAAATGTAAATGTTCACCAGTAGAAATTCCCCCATTACCTTGTCTACCGATAATATCTCCAGCCTCTACTCGCTGACCCATGTGAACCATAGTTTCCGAAAGGTGCCCATATTCGCTTTTTCGGCCATCGTCATGCCTAATTACTATATAACCATCAAATACAGGATGCCCCCTAAACCAACGGCCATAATGATATCCAGCAGGATACCAATGATCTTCAACAACACCATCAGCTATTGCAATTATTCGGGCTTTCGGTCTTCCCACAACATCAATTCCATTGTGTTCATTAAAATCTTCACCACCGATACCTTCAATCAGAGGGTTATTCCGTACACCAAAAGCAGAAGTAAACTTTCCGGTTACATCTTCAGGATGAATAGGAAAAAGATACAGATCGCTTTCAAGTTCCTGTACCCGTACTCCCATCTGATTAAGAGCTTGAGTTGTTGCCCCTCGCTCTACAATAAATGTTTGATTCTGCCTTTGTACCTGAATCAGTTCTACAGTACTTACCGCGAGCATAAAAATAGTAGCACTAAGGAGGAGAAGAGATATAAGAAAAGCAATCCCAAGTACAGGAGCAGGGTTTTTCTTAACCCTTTTTCTTGTCTTTTGTTTCTTAATAATCGTAGCCATTTATAGACCTCCATATAATGTGGGGGAGCAATAAAGCTCCCCATATAAATATTAGTACTTTTTATCGGGCTAATTGAGCATTACCCTGCGGGAATACCTGAAAAAGACACTTACAGTTGCTGCAACGATATTTCCCATCCTTTTTGACACGATACTTTTTGCCGCACTTTGGGCAACTCACTACTTTAGGGAAAACATGAGGTTTGGGTTCTTCCAACTCTCTAAAGCTTTCAATGAAGTTAAAGTATCGGGTCAAGCCAAGCAGAGATACAACTTCTGCTACTTTTGGCTGTACCCGATAGATTGAAAGTTTCTTTCCTTGGTTGCTGGCCATCTTCCAAATCTCAGTCAGAACTCCGAAGCCCATAGAAGATATGTAGTGAACACCCTCCAGATTTAAAACTAGATGTTCATATTCGTCGTCTTCAAACTTCACCATAACGTCCGCGACAAGATCTCTCATTCGACCGCAGTTATAAGTATCTACCCCGCCGTACAGATTCACCTGTACGATATTCTTATTCTTACCGACAAAGCCTGTTAAGCCATCTCCTTCCATTTTCATCTTATCATCTGTCATTTTAGGCCTCCTTCTGTTTTAGTTACACTTATAATATAACATAAAAACCAGAGAATTTCAATGTTTTTTTGAAAAAGTTTCAAATTAATAATCTTTTAGAAACTTCCACCCAGCATCTAAAACCATATCTACTTTTTCATACAACTCCTTTATAGATCCAGCGTTTACAATGGTAGAGTGAACAAGCATATAAGGAATATCCTGTTCAGAAGGGTGGGGATCATTAGGAGTAACAGAAGGGCGTTCAACCCTGAGAAAGATAAGCTGGTTAAAGGAAAAAGCTTCAATAAGAGCTGTTTGTTCGTGATAGAATCTCCAGTCAGGCACTACTACGTTTTCTAACTGATTTTGCTTGCAATGTTGAATAAGGCGGTTTACCCAAAACTTCCTTCCCACAAGATCTTTAAAAGAAGGGAAAGCATCACCAAGATGAAATTGTACAGCTTCCGTGCCGAGCCATTGCATGAACTGTCTGGGGCTAAACCCCCATCTTACATCGACCACCTCTTTTAACTCACCAAAAAAGTGAGAGTCGTCCCATCCAAAAAATATCTTGCAAGCTTCTCGGATAGGGTCTGCAAAAGCAGAACGAGTGTAGCCATACTTCTTAACAATGTGAGAAGCTATTGTATCTTTTCCGCTTTGTTTATAACCAGTAATTGCAATAATCATTTTTAATCTCCTGTATACCTTATATACTTCTCCACAGCGGTGCGAGTACTAGGGTGTAGTTGCATTTTGTTTTTATTTACCCCATACCATTTTCTAGTCTCTAAATAGGGGTCATCCTTCGGAGATACAAACCCTTGAGCTTTTCCCGCTCCTACCCAATCACAAATCATTTCCAACCAATACTGTACAGGCATAGGAAGTATTTTTACCTTACCTTCATCTTCAGGAAGAATCCACCATTGCCAATGATGCTTATTTCTTTTCTGATGTAATAGCCATGCAAAATCAAAAGCTTCATCTCCTGTATCAGTGGGCTTATAATAACCTGTTGTACCTCTAACTTGCCTCTTACTGCCGTCTCGATTATAGAAAAAATGTGAGTAAGGCTTCCACTCAGAAGGAAGAAACTTACTCATATCATGAACAAGCCCCCTCCAAAAAAGACCCTGCTTAAAACACTCCTGCATTACAAACCATTTGTGTCTTGCTACATACTTGAAATAACTCCAGAATCTTTTCATTCTTCTACCACCTATTTTTCTTTCCCAATTCTTTTTCCAACTTTTTTACTTCTTCTTTTAGTGTTCTTCTTCTATCTTCCATACGCGTCAATTCTCGTCCTATTTCAATATAATTTTCCATTCTATTTGCTCGGTATTGAAGCTCTTCAATAATACCAGGAAGATAGGAGAAATTGCGTGTTTCATACGTCTTTCTTAGATCTTCGATAATGTCGCATAGATAGCGTGTATTGACAGGAACTAGTTCGGGCTTCTTTTCACTCATGGTATTTGTCCATACTCCTCCACTAAAGTTTTCTCTAACATTTTGTATAGCCTATGAATTTCAGGCACAGTTAGATTATGATTTATAGTAGCAGCTAGCATAGCTACTTTATCCTTATATACATAAGGCATAGGAATGATATTATTTTCTTCTACAAAAGGATTATTCTGTTCGTTCAATTTCGCCCTCCTTGATTGTAAAGGTACGAGAACTATAATCACTTGCAAGCATATCTTTAACCTCATCTTTATGAGTAATAAGAAGCACTTGCTCGATTGTTCCTTCATCTATCATATCTTTGATAGCATGAAATACGTTTTTAGCAATAGTGTCATTAGCAAAGTTAAGAGCTTCATCCAGCACAAGAAGTTTTAACCCTGCTATTTTAGTAAAAGCGTTTTTAAATCCAAGATTAAAAAGATTCTGCTCAGCGCCAGAGGAGAGCTTAATATCTACCTCTTTGTCAGCATACACAACGTCTAGGCCACTTCTCGATTCTTTAATACTGCAGTGGTATCTTCCTGCATACGCCTTATCTAACAACTCATTCATTCCACTTTCAATCGAATGTACAAGAGTGGAGATGACAAAATTAGGAAAGGTCTTTTTAAGAATGTCTATTTCTGTTGTACAAATAGAACTTTGCCTTACAGCACTTTCCCTTTGTTTCTTTAGTTGCCCCATCTCTTTCGCATCTTCTTGTTTTTCTTCCTCTACCTTTTGGTTATTCTTTACAATTATTTCGTTGGTGGAGACCACTCTATCGTATTCTGCTATTTCTTCTTCAAGCTCTTTCTTCATAGAAGTGAGAAAATCAATATCGAAATCTTTTATTTCTTTTTCTAGCGCCTCAAGAGAATCTTTCGCTTCTTTTTTCTGTTTTTCTAAATCCACCAATTCTTTAAGAGACTCTTTTATAGCCTTGTGTAAAGAAACTTTTTGTTCAATATGTTGTTTCTGTACATTGAGAGCATTCTCTATTTTGCTTTGGTATACTTCTCCTAAATGAGAAAGTTGGGTCTCTAATCTTGTTTTTTCGTTTAGTTTTTGTTTTTGTTCTTCCCTCAGCTTATCTAGCTTTTTCTTTTCCTCGCTAAGTTCTGTGTAATGCTTGAAACGCTTTTGCTCTTCCTTCTCCAACTCTTCTATTTTCTGAGTATATGTACTCTCTTCTCCGCTATCGAAAGCTCTCTTACAAACGGGGCATTGGCCTTGCTTCACTAAGCTGAGGTGCTCTCTTGCTTGTTTGAGTTCGTTTTGTGTATCTAAATACTCTTTATAAGCTTTTTCCAAAATCTGGTCGTCAAAGGCTTTAACACGCTCTATAACAATTTTATCAAGATCTTCTTTAGTACTTTGCAGTTCTCCTTCTCGAGCTTCGCGAAGATTTATAAGAGTCTCTGAATCCTCTGAGGCTTTACTCTGCAGCTCCCCTCTTTCCCTTTCCATTTGAGAAAGCTTAGCTTGCTTGTTTGTAATTTTTTCGCCTAGAGTATCAATTAAGTTTTCTTTTTCTTGTTTAGCATTTAGGATGGTTTCTTGTTGACGAACGGTTTGTTGAATTCTCTCTATTTCTTCTTTCTTGCCTCTCTTATCATCTTCGGAAAAAGGAAGCTTTTGAGGCCTCTCTTTTTTGTACTCTTTTTGCTCCAAGTGATAAATCTTTTTATCAATTTCTTGGATCTCTTTGTCCTTCACCTCTTTCTCTTCTTTAACATAATTAATTTGTTTGGTAAAATCTAAATCATAGATTTTTTTCAAGTTGTCTCGTCTTTTAGCTGAACCCGATGTTACTACATCCATATCTCCTTGCAGCGCTATCATAGCGGCTGAAGTAAGAGAGGGCTCGAAATAAAGAGAAAGGACTTCTGTAACATCTTTATTGCCTGAGTAATATTCTTTATCAATCCAAAGTTCTTTTGAAACACCTTTTTTTCTATCAAAAGTATTGTGAGCGATAAATGTCTGACCATTGTGTTCAAACTCTAACTTAATATCAAAAGAGTCTGCTCCCCAGTTGCAGTCTTCCTCTATTTTTCCAAAAGTTTTATTAAGAAGTAAATAGTTGATGGCTCTCAGCACGTGCGACTTTCCTTGTCCATTTTCCCCGGACAGCACATTGAAGCCCTCTTTGAAATTAAACGTGGTTTCTTTAAAAATACCATAATTTTTAAGATATAAAGATTTGAATTGCATATTATATATTCCTTTGCTACAAAGTATTATCTTTTATAATATAAACAAAATAACAGAAAAAGTAAATAAAAAAAGCCCTCAATTGAGGGCTTATGGCTAATTAGACGCTTCAAAATAGATTCTTTTCAAAAAACTCTTTTACCTTTTCTGTCTCTCCTTCGTTGAGAGCTGTACGTAATTGTTCCCATCTCACATTCATAGCGCTTTCTAGAATAACTACATATCCGTTTCCGTATTCTCTCACAACTTGTGAACGAATAAAGATAACAGAATTGTCAAGAGCATCTGCAAAAGAAGGATCGTTTTTTGATCCTACGATTGCTCCCATCTCCTTTAGCTCTTTTTCAATATGGGCATAACGCTGGTGGAACAATAGCGATTTATACCATTCAGATAGCATCTCCTTCCATGCTCCGTTCCCATACTGAATCAGGATTGACTGCTTAAAAGTTTCATAAGAATCAACTTGCAGAAATCCCCCTTTTCTATCTGATATCACCAGCACATCAGGTTGCTTCATAATACCCGTCCTTCTCTCTTTTTACAAACTCAGTAACAGCATTCGGCACTTCCTTAGCGGGGTAGAAAAACCCAGCAAGATGCTCTACAGCTTCTTTTGCGTCTTCAACGTGAATCATCTTCTTACCGCATACTCGCGTATCATAAATGCGCTCAATTTTGTAGTATGATGCTCGTTCTTCGTAGCCTATTTCCTGCAAGTAAAGAGCGAGATGTTTTCGTTCGCAAAAATACCCGTCTCTTTTCTTTTTCTCCTCTCTCTCGTATGTGTTGTAAGCAAAACGCTCTCCACAACAAGAGTTAGGATAATGGTCTCTGAGAGTCTTACAGGAAACTCTCCACAGTGCTGCTACTGATTCGATTGGTAAAGTCATTTCAGTTTCTTTCATTTTAAGCTCCTTTAAGTTTTTTAAAAAGTCTAGATGGAAGGATTTGAACCTCCACCATCCTGGTCCCAAACCAGGCGTGCTACCGTTAAACACCACATCTAGATAGTATAGGGGTAAGAAGAATCGAACTCCTATCTCAGGGACCAAAACCCTGCGTCTTACCGTTAGACGATACCCCTAAATGTTTAAGTTAACCGATTCCTTACTCCCTCTTATTATCTTATTCATATTTATAATATAACGAAGTTTTTTCTAAAATTCAAGTAAAAATTAAACTTTTTCAAAAAAAATGGGAGATGAGGGAATCGAACCCAACCCTGCAGCCACTTCACAATTGTTAACGCAGAAGGGATTTACAGTCCCCCGTGAAGATCATCTCCTTATTATAAGAGCGCCTGACGGGATTCGAACCCGTACCGTCAGCTTGGAAGGCTGTCATGCTAATCCGTTAAACACCACAGGCGCATTGATATAAAAAGGTATAACGGGGGTGGGAATTGAACCCAACGAGCACTTTCGTGCAGTGGCTTATGAGACCACCGAGTTTGACCTCTACTCTACCCCGCTATTTATATTAGTGATACCAACGGCGAGGATAATGCGTATTAATACGGCTGTGTAAAGCTTCAATCGAATGAACATCATAGTCTTGTAATACTTTCATTATTCTTTGCGCTTCCTCACCACTGACTACTTTCTCCCTCTCTTGATCTCCTACTTCCTTTATTCCAAACATACGTTGTTTTATCGCATACCCTGTATCTCGTGCATCCTTTAGCTCTTCTTCACTAAGATACCTAAACTCGCTATATCCATTAAGATATCCAGGTCCATATCTATCATGTTCTATATTACACTTACCGACTTCGTTAGCTATGGCTGCAATATTAATTTTTGGGGAGAGGCCTAAATAGAGTTGCTCCAGAGCTTCTGCCCAATATCTTTTTGTGAATTTTATAGACCAGATAATTTTTATATCTGTAAATTCTAAGTACCCTTTTCTATCAGGGTATAGACCCCAATACGTTAAACGATCTTCTGCATCTTGGTCGCTTGTCGTCCCTATTTTCGAAAACCATACTCCACTTTCTATGTGCCGCAAGCACGCTAAATAAGTCTTAACTTGTCCATCGGGTAGTTTTCCTCGATATTCCTTTTTTGGAGGATCAATCATTTATTTTTTTTTCTCCTTTATTTTTCAGATATTGCCCCGAGTGAGATTTGAACTCACACTGTACAGATTCTAAATCTGCTAACTCTTCCAATTGGTCTACCGGGGCATATACTTTTTATATTAACCGTACAGGCGGTTTATTGTAATGAAGAAAATGCTTTTCATCTACCTGTACATCGTCATGGAAATGACCAAAATGCCATTCCTTAAACTTTACATTTTCTTCTACCCAATCGAGAAAATGCCTTAGAGGATTTCTTTTATTTTTTTCAGGCATAAGATCAATCTGAAGAAAAAGTTTTTCAAATGTAATATTAGAGCAGGTGTGAGTAAGAACATAATCAACATCACAACCTGCTTCTTCTAATCTTTTTCTTGCATCAAGAATTTCCTGATATGTTGGCATTTCTTGACTCCACCAACTAACAAACTCTGTTCTCCAATCCTTATCGATTGAAAACCCTCCGCTCATTGCAAATATTTTTTTACCATCTACTTCATATACATACCCTCTTTGAAGAATATAAACATTATTGGCCATTCTTTGCACTGGGCCTCCAAACATCTCTATTTCCGGATATAAAGCAAGACGATCATAATTCTCATGGTTTCCTGGGATAACTAAAGTAGTCCAAGGTCTACTTGCCCACCATTGAAACATTCTCAAATCAGAGGGGTTTTCTCTATCATTGCTCCAAGGCACACCAAAATCGCCAAGCTGAATAAGAAAGTCATCAAGTGTAAGTTGTTCTTGTTCGGGCCATCTTTCTATACTTAATTTCTCTATGTCATAATCATGATGCGTATCACCACATACAAATACACTCATTTATTTCTCCTTTTTCTAAACCCCCCAGCAAGATTCGAACTTGCGAATAACGGGTTTGCAATCCGTTCCCTTAAACCAACTTGGGTATGGAGGGAAAAAGTGGAGCCCCTCGGAATTGAACCGAGCTCATCTTCCTTGCAAAGGAAAATCGCCAGCCTTGGTACATGCAACCCCATAATAAAAAGTAAGTTCAGGAGGAGGATTAAAAGTCCTCCTCTACCAAAATACCGCCAAAGATTTTGATTCTGCAGCATCTACTTTCGTCGTCACGTATATTTCAGTAACACCTTCTACAAGGACATGACCCCCTGTTGGTTGACTGAACTTACAATTATAATATAATCAAAAACTCATTCGTTTTCAAGCTTACGTATAGAAGTTCTGGAAAAAAGCTTTTTCTTTTGAAAGCCTTTATACTTCCATACTTTGTGGAAATCCCCCTTCCAAGTACTAAACCAAGAATCTTCTATATACTCTCTTGCTTCTCTTTCTGTGTAGAAATTGCTTTTGAAGTCTCTAATATTCCAACTATCATAAAGCTTTTTATAAGCTCTACCATTTGGAACGTCTTTAGTTCTTCTAACTTTCTTATTAGCTTGTCTTTGAGCCCATTTAGTTCCTGATGTTTGGCCGTCGTTAAAACTAATAACCTTACGATACGTTTTACTCATTGCTTCTAACTCCTTTATTTAAGTAGTTAGAAAACAGCTCTCCTTTTCATTCTTTTACTCCTTTTACTATACAGAGCCTAAAGGAATCGAACCCTCATGCATACACATGGCCTGGATTTCAAGTCCAGTTTGCTACCTTAGCGCTAGACTCTATAATATACAGGCCCGGAAGGAATCGAACCCTCAACTTTTGGATTTGGAGACCAGTATTCTGCCAATTGAATTACAGACCTATAAAGGTGGCTGGAGAGAATTGAACCCTCGGCCTTCTGTTCCACAGACAGACGCTCTAGCCTACTGAGCTACAGCCACATAGCCCCTCATCTGATTCGAACAGATAACCTACGCTTTACAAGAGCGTTGCTCTACCGTTGAGCTAGAGAGGCGTAAAAACGGAAGGAGAAGGATTTGAACCTTCAGAAGAAATTATTTCCCCCAATGCCTTAGCAGGGCATCACCATAAGCCAGACTCGGTCACCCTTCCAATTTTCTGTTAAAATATCTGAGGTAGCAGGACTTGAACCTGCGACATCTTGATTAACAGTCAAGCGCTCTGCCAACTGAGCTATACCTCAAAAACCTATTACATCAAATCCTTTGGCTTTCTTGCTGCATTACCTGTTTTTTGACATACAGCAACATGTCTCATCTTGCCGTTTTCAAAGATGGTTTTCATCTTTATCTCTCCTCCCCAGCGTGAAATTAATATATCTTCTCCACTACGGCGAGCGTTTTTGCTAATACTTTTTCCCATAAATAACCTCTCGTGTATTTATATTAGTAAGAAGTGTGGCTCCATTTTAGTACTTTATTCACAACTTCTTGACCGTCTTCCGGATCAAACCAAGCATCTTTTTTGGAGTCATAATAAAGTTCAAAAAGCTCATCTGGTTCAAACCCACAGCATAATTCTGCTATAACTGTAACCCCATCCTCTGGAAGTTTATCTTCAGGTTTATACCAAACTCTTTTCATTATTCTTCTCCTTCTTTAACAGTTACTTCAATCTATTTCTTTTTAATAATGGATTCAATCATAATAAATATAATCCTCTGTAAACACCTGAATTCGATTTAATGCATTAGCTACTTTAGCTAAATACGCCATAGCGGTTTCAGGATACTTTTTCAAACCATGAAGACCAGTATTATACGCTTTAACAGCATCCTCCCAATTTTTCGTATAACTGTAAAGATGTTCCAAATACATAACAGCCATTTCTACATTATGATATTCATTCCAAGGATTAAAATCCTCCTCTTTATACCAAAATGTTCTTTCATAATAATCAGTATAACGGCTATTCAATTGAAAGATTCCCACATCATAAGAACCATTAGAATTGGATCTATATGATTTAAGATTTCTCCAATCGCTTTCTACTATCCCTATTGCAATAACAATATCAAAAGGGACATTATGTGCCTGACAAGTCTCATAAGTAAACTTAGTTAACTCAGTATTGATAGCTTTACCTGCAAAAGTAAAAGACGTGGTAAAAAGAAACAACATAATTACAAGCAGTAGTTTTTTCATTTTAAACTCCTTCATTTTGGTTACAGATTATAATATAACAGCTAATTTGAAAAAAATCAAGTAATTTTATTCAGTTTTATCTTTTTTATCCCAAGCTGCAAGGTATACCGGACTCTTAGCTTTAAACCCTATATTTTGATCTTCTACAGCTCTCCATACAAGCCCTTCTCTTGGAATCTTCTTATCCTTTCTTAATACACTATCTCCATTACTATGCTCAAGAATTTCCTGTACGGTTTCAAACGCATTAAGATATATAGATGTATAAACAAGAGGACAAAGAAATAGATCTAACTTTACAATAAGATTAACTAAATCCACGAAGTTGTACGCTTCACCTGTTTTCACATTAGTGATTTTATATACGAAAAATCTAAATGTATCAAACCCATAGATATTCTTTTGAATTCCCGGCCCCGCAATTTCTCCTTGGATTGCAAGCTCTACTCCGTGTTTTCTTTTATACTGACGCAGCTTCTTTTCAATGTCATACAGTTTAGCAGTTGCTGACCAATTGTTTTTTCCATCGTTCCGCACACTCTTATTGTGGGAGTAAACGTGAAAGCGACCTCGTTTAAGCACATAGGTTGCTGCTTGTCCTTCTACTTTTTCCGTAGCATAAAACTTCACATCATTATAATTTTCTTTGTACGCGTTGAAAAGCTTCTGAATATTTGTTTCATCAGATTTCTTTACTGTAGAAGGATAAGAGGAAGTTTTACCAAAATATTTATTCCGAAGTTTTCTAAACCACTTAAATCTCATAAGAGGATTTTTAGGCTTGGAATTATGAATCATTCTATTTTCTCGTATCTCTTCTGGATCATATCGAACAATTTCTAGTTCTTTAGCAACATTTCTTCCCTCCTCAATCTTAACACTCTTTGGGAGAATAGAGAGAGGAAACACAATTCCTTGAGAAAATACACCAGCCATTGACATATTACGAATTCTAAACCCGTCATAAAGTTTTGAATAACATCTTTTTCTTAGAAACTCGAATTCGGGCTTGACAGGAAGAACAGTATCATACTCAACATACACCACAAGGTCTCCAACCTTATATTCTCCTTTTCCTACAATTACTTCCCAATTAGCTACTGTGGCGAGTTCAATTCTATCCTTATCTTTAATGGGTTCAAGCTTTTCAATTTTAGCAATATAAGCAAGGTCTCTCATTTTACCTCTCCTTTGTAAACATTGACATAATGGTATCTTTCTGAATATAGGTAGGAGTAAGATCAAAATCAATAACTGAATCTTCTCGATCTTCTACTACTACAGCTCCAGCATCAGTAAGCACATCTGTTAGAAATATAATATTTTCAGTTTCAGATTTAAGTGCATTCAAATATACAGCATTGAGTTCATCGTTAGCAGACACTGAAGCACGAGCTCTCTTTCCCTCTATCATACTAAATACTTTTTTGTCTCCCTCTATAACCACCATTCCCAGATTAATCTGTTCAGGGCCGATAGATGAGGAGGCTTGAAAAACAATATTTTCAGGGCGTAACATAAAATTCCTATTAATATCTTGTCCATCAAAAGCCCCAATAATTATATCAAAAGGGCATTCTTCTTCTACCCCATAAGAATTGTAATAATTCAAAACTACTGAATACATCCCGTCTTTAACACCTTTGAAATAATAAAACTCAGAAGCTCCTGCTCCAGGAGCATCAGTCACATCGCCTGAAAAAAGAATTCCTTCATCCCTATAACGACCATTCCATCCAAACTTGGTTCCATCAAGACTAAGAAGAGAAAGATCTAGATCTACTCTATTTTTTTGATTTTTCCAGTGAACACCAATAATCAGGTCTCTTGTACTGTTGAATTCTACCTTACTCTTGACAGGGTAGTTTCCTATAAAATTCTTTTCTGAAGAAGGAAGAGCATATGCAAGTCTTGGATGAACCAAAACTGTCTTACCTTCTACATTTGGTTTAATATCTTCAACAATATGAGAATAGACCTTATCAGCTAAAAAAGCAACATCCTCTTTTTTAAATCGAGGCATACTTGCTTTCGTTACATACTGTTTACCGTTCCGAATATTATAGATTTTATCTTCAGTTTGGCTTTCCAGATTCTGAAGAGCATATAGCAACCGTACTTTTCTAAAGGTGTTTGCCTTAAAGAGTTCTTGTTCTAAAGTGGTGAGATTAAGAACAGCATTCTGTTTGATTTTTTTGGTAACAGTATTAAGAAAATCTTCTTTCATAGGTTCATGGAACTTTACAGCAAGTTTTCTTACTTGATTAATCAGTGGCTTTAGTTCAGGGAATGCAGACCGAAAAGCAAGAAGAAGAGGCTTATACCGATAAAAGTTTTTAGCAAGACTTTCAAGCCCATAAGCATCTCTATACGCATAGAAATAAGAAGGAGTTTTTCTATCTCTCCCTATCTTTATAGCGTCAATTGTAGCTTTATTCTTAATAACAAGAGACTTCCCTGTATTCTTGTAAATAACGTATCTAAGAAATTCTCCTACATTTTTAGGAATAAAATCATATAACTCTGCTAATCGAACCTTCACTTCCTTGTTCTTGCAAACAGAGAAGATGTCGAAAATGTGCTTCTTTGAAAATTCCATAACAATAGTAAGAAGATCTTCAATGGTTTCTTCTTTTAGAGCAATTCCAGAACCAACCATAGCTACAATCTTTTCCTGAATTTCTTCTCTTTCAAATCCACGAATATAAAGAAAAGAAAAATCTTCACTTACAGGGGGCATAAAAGTATTGCCTTTAGGGAGGTAAACAAAAGAATCTTTTATTCCAAGAGCTTCGGCTCCATACGTAGTAAAGTAATGAAAAAGCTGGTCTAAACGCAATTCAAAATCTGAAAGAGTTTCCAGTTTATTCCAAGACTTATAAAAGCTATTATTCCAATCTCGATGAAAAGTAAGCTTTTCTTTCATAGCCTTGTTAAAGTCTTTTAAGCCTTCAGGAGTAAGATTAAAATAGATAGCCTTATCAACAATGTATCCTTTCTTGAGAGTTTCTTTAGTAAGCTGTTCGTAAGACTTTTCATGAGGCCATATTACTGAATTAGTATCTTCAGGAACTTCTTTGTTGGGAATAATAATACCATTAAAAAGACGTAGAGTGGAAATCATTTGATTCTCCTTTTGGTAGGTTAATAAAAGGGCGAGAAGTAAGTTTGTTGGCACAGGGCCCTGCTCCCGTAGGAGTTGCCCTGTAAATTCTTTACATTAGGAACTTCTTATGCCCTTAATTACTCATATTAAAATGGCGGAGGGTAGAATTCAATTTAAAGTTGATAGTATAGGAACCCTCTATGCCATATTAATTTCAATAAAGTAGGCGGAGAGTATTCAAACTTTCACCGTGTTTTTTAGAGGAACTCCCTCTGCCTACATATATAATATAATCATTTTCTACCAAAAAGTAAAGTAAAATGTTTTACTCCCTACGGGACTTGAACCCGATATCTTCGCCTTGAAAGGGCGATATCCTAACCGATTAGACGAAGGGAGCAAAGAGATTTTGTAAGAAAAAACTATATAGATTTCTTACAAAAACGGTCTATCGGGGAATCGAACCCCGCCTTCTGGATCGACAATCCAGCGTACTAACCAATATACGAATAAACCTTAGTGAACCGTACAGGCTACGATCCTGTGACCTACGCATTAAAAGTGCGTTGCTCTACCGACTGAGCTAACGGTCCATTTTTTATATTAGTATGACACCTACAGGATTCGAACCTGTGACCCTGAGATTAGAAATCTCATGCTCTATCCAGCTGAGCTAAGGTGCCATATTAGGCAAGGTGGGGATCGAACCCACGATGTTTACCGCTTGGGTATGAGATTTTAAGTCTCATGCGTTTCAACCAGCTTCGCCACTTGCCCATATTTTTTATTTTGGAGGAGTCGGGCATCGAACCCGAGTCCTGCTACACCTCAGCTTTCGTTACTTTGGGCCTTTCGTCGCTTCAGCAGTGTAGCAGTCGAATCCATTTTCTCCCCCTCTCCTCATAATATAACCAAGCGAAAGAGATTTTTCAACTACTTTCTTAACTTTTTTTGAAAAAAGTTTTCCAATTGAACGCTACGTTCATCACTATACCTACAAGAGCTGCAAGAGCTAAGCTGGAAAATGTAACTGAACCTATTTCAATAACTGAGCCTCCAGCACCAACAATTAACATGGACGCTATAATAAAGAGGTTCTTATGATCTTTGAGATCAATTTGTTCTTGTACTAGGTTTTTAACTCCATTTGCTGAGATAAGACCGAAAAGAAGAATGCTGATTCCTCCCACAACAGGAGCAGGAATAGAATGAATAAGGTATGCAATCTTAGGAAGAAACCCTACCACGATTAAAGCTATAGCTGTTATTCTTAGTACGCTAGCTCTCTTAACTCCTGTAATCTCTAATGCCCCTATATTTTCTGAATACGTGGTATTAGGACAACCTCCTAAACAACCAGCAATTGCTGTTGCTATACCATCGCCTATCAATGTTTTATGTACACCAGGATCTTTTAGAAAATCTTTTTCAACTACTTTACTCACTGCGGAAATATCTGCAAAATGTTCTAGAAATGTTACAATAGCAATCGGAGCAATAATCATAATAGCGTTTGCATTAAATTGAGGTAATTGAAATTCAGGAACACCTACAAGCGCAGCTGCTTGAACAGCGCTTACATCTACAATTCCTGCTGCTATTGAAACAAGATATCCTACAGCCATTGCTCCAATTATAGCTAATGAGCCAATGAATTTATTATCCCACACAACTTTAATAGCAGCTCCAGCAGCAAGAGTAATCAAAGCAATAATCCAGTTTTGTGAAGCACTTGAAATCGCAACAGGAGCTAAAATTAAACCGATTAGAATTACCATCGTTGCTGTCACAGGGGTGGGAAATAGTTTTTTAATAAACTCTAACCCAACAAAATAGATAAGAGCTGCAAACAGTAAGTACAATAAACCAGCTACAATAACTCCTCCGTATGCAAAAGGCAAACCATATAGTTCTTTTACAGCCACAATCGGCGCAATAAATGCAAACGATGAAGAAAGAAGAACAGGTACTCCCTTACCCGTAATGAAGTGAAAAATAAGAGTCCCTATACCAGCTGTCACTACGCATACTGATACAGGAATACCTGTTAACAGAGGAACAAGAATTGTTGCTCCTGCCGCTACGAAAAGATACTGAATACCTACAATGATATCCTGCATCTTTTGTTTCCATGTTTCTGTGAAAAGTTTCATTCCAACCTCCTATAGTTGTTTTTACCCAAAAAAAATACCTCCACGAAGGGGGTATTAAAATGAGTCAATAAAAATTATCCCGATCTACAATGTCTACCATTTTTATATTAGTAGCTAATATCTTAAAAACTAACTGCATTTTGACCACCCACAATCAGCACAAGTCATACAGCCTTCTTTGAAAAAGAGATTAGTTGAATCACACACGGGGCATGCCTCTGAGATTTTTACCTTCTCTCCTTCTCTCAGATATTTTTTAAGCACTCTTGCGACAGCTTTTTCAAATGAAGCAAAAGAAGTATCTTTTTGAAGCTGTGTAATTACAAACTGAAGATCAATTCCATGCCTTAGCCCCATAGATATAAAACGAGAGAGGGAGCCATAAAGTTCATTAAACTGTTTTCCAATATCTTCAATAATCTTCTTCTCTTCTCCATTCACGACAACCAACTGATAATGCCCTTTCTTTACTTTTCTCAGCAGGCCTTTTTTATATGTTCCTATGTCAATTTGGTTGTCGGTATTAGGAGTAACAAATACTTCATAAATAGACCCATCGTCTAATCTTCCTATTAACACCAAATGTTTTTCTTTATTCACTACGATTTGATGCATATCACATTGTAGCTCTTTAGGGCGCTTTGGAGCATTAGTTCTATTAATAGTAAGCGGACGGCCGAATTCATCTACCTGCTCTTCTTTCGCTTCGTTATATTCTAGCACGCCCTTCATAGAACCTTCAGGATTAAATGTTGTAAACCCTTTAAGACCTTTTTCGTAAGCATACTCAAAAAGTTTATCATAATCTGCTTTTTTAGTTCCTTTGGGTAAATTGAGAGTTTTGGAGATAGAGTGATCAATATACGTTTGCCAAATAGCTTGGATATCAATAGCGTCATAAGGATCAATATTTAGCGTCGTATTAAAAAACTCAGGAACATCTCCATTAAACTCTAAATGATTTTCTCCTAGATGCTCTATATATTTCAACCAAGCATAATCATACACTGTTTCTGTTCTTGTTTCGTCCCCTCTTCCTGTTCTGATATTTCTATCATACTGAAGAGAAAAGATGGGTTCTACTCCACTACTGCAGTTCTGCCCTATAGAAAAAGAAATGGTGCCGGTAGGTGCAATTGTATTAAGAGCGATATTCCTTAAACCCACTTTTGCTATTTTCTTCTGCAAGCTTTCAGGAAGTCTGTTTGTAATGAAGGCGCTTTGAGATAGCTTTTTCTTATCACAAGCTAAAAAAGGCCCTTTTTCTTTAGCAAGCTCTACACTGGTAGTATAAGACTCTACCATATGCGTTTCTGCAATCGCTTCAGCTAGTATTTTAGATTCTTTACTGCCATACTTTATTCCTAGCATAGCAAAGGCATCTCCTAAGCCTGTAATACCTAAACCTATTCTTCTCCATTCCTTTGAAAACTCTTCAATTCGCTCAAGGGGATAATCTGTGCGCTCCAACACATTATCTAAAAATCTAATTCCTACTCGGACTGTTTCCGCATAAGCTTTGTAATCAAAAGCGGCTTCCTTTTCGAAAGGGTTTCTTACAAATTGAGATAAATTAACCGCGCTCAAACAACAGAGTGAATAAGGAGGCATTACGATCTCGCCACAGGGATTAACACGATCAAGTTTAAATGCCCACCAGCCGTTATTATACTTTTCAACGGTATCAGAATAAAATACACCGGGTTCATTGTGCATAAAAGCGTTATCAGAAAGAAGCTTGTATAAATGGCGGGCTTTGACTGTTTTATAAACCGTTCCTTCAAACTCTAAATCCCAATCTGCATCATCTTTTACCGCTTTCATAAAAGCGTCTGGTATTTTTACAGATATATTAAACTGAGTAAACTCTTTATTTATATCTCCTCTTTTAGCAGTAATGAATTCTTCAATATCTGGGTGAGAAATATCCATAAGGGCTATATGAGCACTTCTTCTATAACCCCCTGTCTGAATAATTTTAGCACTTTCGTTAAAAATACGCAGAAAAGACATAGGACCAGAACTGACAGCCCCCTGTAACTTAGAAAGAGGAGAATTTTTGGGGCGTAATTTAGAAATATCAAACCCTACTCCTCCTCCTGTTCTACTTATCATAGCATCTTCATAGATGGATTGATAAATTCCCTCCATATTATCTTCTACATCAATGGTAAAACAATTGTTGTAATTTTTCATGGTGGAAAAAGGTCTTGCATTCGCAAGAATACGGCCTGCAGGGATTAATCGCGTACTTATTAACTCATCATAAAAAACACTTTTCCATTTTTCCACATCTTCTTTTGTTTCTTCTGCTAAAGCCACTTCTTCAGCAACGCTCTCCATGACATCTTCTACAGTTGCTTGATTATACAGATTATATTTTTGTTCAAATATTTCTTCACTTATGTTCTGCTTGAACGTAAACTTCTCCACCATACTACTCCTTATACTTTTTATCTATTATCACCAGAACCCTGAATAACCCCTCTATCCATTCGTGAAAAAAGTTTATCATGATTATCCTGAGCTGTTTCTTCTAATGTTCCTCCAAGCTTATCAACTAATTGTGTAAGATAATAAAGAGCGTCTCCTGCTTCTTTTAACAAATCCTTGCGGACCTCTTCTCTAATAATCCCTTTATCATCACGAATAATCTTTTTAAGCTTATTCTGAATTTCTCCTACTTCTCCTAAACCTAGGCCTATGTAACTTAACTCTAAGGAATTCAATACTCTCTGATTGCTCTGTCCTTCCTCTCTATCAAAAAGAATAATATCCTTTACAGAATTCTTAAACATGGCTGTTGCTGTTGTACCTTCCTGATATTCACTCCAATCCATTATTGTTGTACTCCTTTTATTGTCTTATATATTTTTGTCTTAGCGAGTTTTCCTTACAAGAGGTTTTGGTTCCCCTTTCTTCTAATTCCAACTGGCTGTAATAGATAACCTCAATCAGTTGATTGTAAGCCATCTTCTTGTAGTCTATTGGAATCGATTTCATCGGTTTCAAATGCTTGTTCATTTTCTTCCTCCTCTACCTCGTTAATAACCTTACCTGCAATAGCTTTTTTAGTTTGTTCTTTGATGAGAGAGAATACATCATCGTTCTCTTTTAGATAAGCCACAAGATTGTCTTTGCCTTGAAACTTATCTATGAATTCCCCCTTTTCATCAAATACACTATACCACGCCCCTCCTTTCTTTACAATGTCGTAGGTGATGGCATGGTCTACGTATTCCATTTCGTATTGCAGTCCTTTTCCAAAAATAATATTTATTTCCGCTTTTCTAAAAGGAGGTGCTACTTTATTCTTAGCCCCCTTTACACGAGAAGTAACTCCTATTACTTCTTGTTTCTCTTTGATCCACTCTACTTTACGGATTTCAAGACGAACAGAACTGTAGAATTTGAGGGCTTTGCCTCCAGGAGTGGTTTCGGGGTTACCATACAATACCCCGATTTTCATTCTGATTTGGTTAATAAAACAAAGAGTAGTTTTTGTTTCGTTGCAAACAGCGATGAGTTTTCTTAAAGCTCTCCCCATCAAACGAGCTTGAAGACCCATAGTCTGGTCGCCCATTTCTCCTGCAATTTCTGCTTCGGGCGTGAGAGCAGCAACAGAATCTATAACGATAAAATCGATTAAACCGGATTCAGCCATTTTTTGTGTAACATTGAGGGCTTGCTCTCCTGAGCTGGGTTGAGAGAAAACTACCTCTTCTTTTTTCAAGCCGAGCGTTTCTGCATACTCCATATCGAAACCATGTTCAGCGTCTATAACAGCTACTTTTCCACCTCTCTGCTGAATCTGAGCGGCCATAAAAGTAGCTAATGTTGTTTTGCCAGAACTCTCCGGCCCGTACAACTCTATAATACGTCCTTTAGGAATTCCTCCTCCTAACACATAAGACACGTTCGGAGAATCAATTTCCCATCTTTCCACTTTTTGATTCATTACGCTTTCGCCTATTTGTACTATGCCATCTCCGTAAGCTTTGTTAATTGAATTCATAAGTGAATTTAATTCTTTTGTTACATCGGGTGTAGTTGCTTCTTGTTCTTTTTTTGGTCTTTTAGCCATTCGTTTCCTCTTTTTCCTTCTTGTGAGCTTTGTTATATAATTTGTCGTAACGATTTTTACCTACAATGCGTATCCACCACTGTTGCCTTTCTTCAGGGCTAATTGACTCTCCTGTAACAGGATCTTGGAGTTGATCAATGCGGCTATGAAAAAGACGTGATAACAATACTACATTTTCTTCGTCATATTTCATATGGGGGTACGAACCTCTACTAAAAATGTGAGCAGGATCTGTAATGTCTAGTAAAAAATAGCCAGTAGATGTTATTACTTCGTTCTGCTCATTAGCGAAGAGACGAGGCCAAAGTTGGCATACTCTATCTCTTCTTCTCACTTTAGTGGCTACTTTTTTCCACGCCTCGTCAATCTTAGTCTTAGAGGGTTTAAGAGATTTTTTCATACCCCTTTCTATCTTAGCGGTTTGCTTATCCAACTTTTTCAAATACTTTTCGTATTTCGAATGGAGTTGCCTTTCGCTAAGTGGGTTCTTGGGTTTAACCATTTGGTCAACCGTACGCCCATTCCTATTGTAAAATTCAGTATAATCTTTGTATGATAAATATGGTAACATCTTATATAATATAACTACTTTATTGTGAATAGTAAAGTACTATTCGCTACTTTGTTTCATAATCTCCAACAGATTAGCAATCTTATTCAGATTATCTTTTTGATCGGGGGAAAGATTATTGAATTCCTCAATAGCTCTATCTGTATCCGGGTGAGAACTAGACCCCATAATAGTAGAATCCCCTTCGGTTGGCTTAAATGCATTTAGTAATACTTCTAATGACTTGCTGCTTTGATTTTTAATTTGATTAAAAAGTTGCATAAGTTGGGCGGTAGACATCTCATCTGTTTCTACCTTAGCTATCAGGGCTTCCCTCACCACCCGGAGGAAATCGTCTTCTTTCTCGATAGCCTTTAATCGGCTGTCAAAAAAGTTAAATAAACTTTCTCTCAATTGCTGCACAGGACTTTGCGCTTGGACGGTTTTAATTTCCTCTGCTATATCTTTATTTTTCAGTGTATTTATAAGTTCTTGTGTCTCTTGTTTAGTTTCTTCATCCATTGCTTTCTCCTACTTGAGCTCGTATCAACTCTTGTATTTTTTGTTTAATCCAGTTGTTTAGATTTTTAATCCTTATACCATACTTAATAGACGAGACGGGGAAGTCGAATGTCTTTTGTATTTCCCCCCAACTCTTATGCTCTACCTCCCTCTCGTAATACAACAAAGCTAGTAAAAGGGTTTCTTCTAACTCTTTTTTAGTAGGGCATTTGAAAGTACGGCCGTCGAGAAGGGAAATAACTTTTACAAAATTCTCTTTGTCTAATACATTGTACAAGTCCACCAATAGTCGATCTTTGGTGCTTTCGTAAAGAACCAAATTAACAATCTCCCACAGTATGGTGGAAGAATTATTTTGGTGTTGTTTTTCTTTTTTTCTGAAATATTCTTTTACTCTATATTCCCAAACATTTTTATATTCTCTTTTTTCTTCTTTGTTATTCATGATCCCATTCCTCATGGTGTTGTTCGCTCTCCTTAATAAATTCATAAAGAAATAGGAGAGCCTTATCTACGTGTTTTTTGTATTTGCTGCCAAATAAATGGTAATATGCATCTATGTTTCTTAAACCATCTTTCTGCACCCTTATTAAAATACCTAGTATTACGAAGGTTGCATCTTTAACCGACAATTCTTGTCTCGCTGTATTGTAAATTAAATCGATTATTTTATATACTCCCTCCAATACTTCTTTTTTATTCCTTTCGTATCGAAGGTGTTTATTTTCGTCGTAAAAAATAGGTTGGAGGTTCATTTGCATAGATAGGTCTTGTACTTCTTTGGTTTTACCTTCTTGATTGGGAATCAGCCCATTTAGAGATAACATTTGATCTTCTTTTTGGTCGACCTTATTGTAAAACACTTCTTTAATTTTATAATTTAAATAACCTCCGAAAGAACTTTCTATCTTAAATGCGGGCTTGGCCAAATAGTATTCTATCACAAGACTTGTAGCTTCAGAAGCTTTAATGTCCAGATCATCATATTCATAATAAAAGTTTTTTAGGGGACCTTTTTTTATAAGACTAATAGTATACGGTTTCATTTTTTTATATAACTCAGCTAGAACGGCGGGGTCTCTTCCCGAATCAAAATACTTCTTTTGAAGAAGAAAAAGTGTTGTTTCTGTTTTTGGTTTTACAAACTTAGAAGCTCCACAATAGGGGCAGTGGGTGGGTTTGTTTGTGTGGTAATAAGTGACTACATTGCCGCAATAGGCACAAGTGCGGTAATAGAGCACCCCTTGTTTCGTAGTTTTTTTCGTATTAACTATCTGCATGTTGTAACACCTCGCACGTGATAATTTTATTTTGTATTGCTTCCATGTTCTCTGTCATAAGCTTGTTAGTGTTTTTATTCTTTTTAATAATCATATTATATCCTTTTTTTCGCAACTTCTCCAACTCTGTTTTCTTAATTGATTTTTGACCTTGATTCTTCATTTTCCACAAACAAACAACATCAAATACCAAATACTCAAAAAAAGATCTGGAAGCCCAAAACCCTACAATAATCACACAGTTAGCGGTTGGCATCTCTTTTTTGATACGCAGGAGATTCCCCCACTGATGTTCTTCTATTTTATTAAAATTAAAGGCGTAGTAGCCCTCTTTAATTAACTTGCTTTCCCAGTACCAGGCCTGGTCGAAACATACAGAAAAACCATCAAACGGATTTTGACTTCCTTGTCCTCCCATAGGATCTGAAATCTTATGTGAAAAGCCCAAACACTTAAATGAATTATTTATCACTGTATTTAAATCTTTTTCTTTCATCTATTTTTATTAGTCAATAAAAAAAGCAGGATACCAAAAATATTTTCATTTCGGTACCCTGCATTTAAATTATCTAAAAAATCTTATCTTAAAATTCAGCGCCGCATTTCGGACAATGAGTAAATGATTCGGGGGACTCCATAGTACAGTTTTCGTCGACGCAACTATACACAGTTTCATCGGTTCTGTAGGTGAATGTGCCTTTAGTATCATCGTACCCTGTAATCATTGCTTTCATCTCTTCTGTGAGTTTGTCCATTCCTACAAAATTGTTCTCCTTGGCAATTTCATCAAAGCTGGGTTCTTTGAGTTGCCCCTCTACAGGAGGGGTACGTCTCGGTCTTGGCCTGGCTTCTGCTTTTTCTGGTGCAGGAGCCTCATCTGTGGAAGCTTCAGGCTGCGGTGAAGGAGAGGGCGTAGCAGACCTGCTTGGGGTTCTTTCTTCTTTTTCTGGCTGTTCCGCAATTTCTTTCTCTTTCAGAGTTTCCAGCTCTTCATAAAAATGAGTTCCGAAAGCTTTATCTACAGACTGAATAAAAACGCCAAGACGATTATGAATCTTTCTATACGAAGTAAGGGGGAACATCTTATCGATATTGTATCTCTCCCACGTAAGTTCTTCTTCGGTGAGAGGTCTCTCTGCAACAGAAGGATCATATCCCATAGCTCTCATAGTGGCCTCATCGTTTAAGCGTGCAGATACTTTTTTGAAATCATCTACAGCATGATAAGCCTTGTACCAAGGGTCTTGCTGCATCTTGGTAACAAAAATATCGTACTTATTCCAATCCCCGTTAATCTCCACTATCTCATCAAGAATAATGTTGTAAAGAGAAACAGGAACACCGGGCAAATAAAACATGGAGCCAGACTGAGTAGGACTTCCTTTCTTAGAAAGAAGAAGTGTTTTCTTTTGTTCCTTATGAAAACCATTATACACCTTCTCGGCCCTGTCAATTACATTCCACAGAACATAAGAAGTAGGTCTCCACCCTGTTTCATACTTGTTGTCAATCTTGTTGTTTTTTGCGACCCTGTTAAAAAGATCAGGATGAGAGGTGCTGTGATGATAGCGGGGCACCTGACTGTCCTTATCCCAATCGTACGCCATTACCTTGTTGTAAATCTTCCAAAGAAGCCAATCCGGCTGAGCTTTCTTATCGGGCCAGACGCAGCGAAAATTCTTCCCATCGTCTCCTGCAATAAAAGAATGAAAGATAAGAGAAGGAGAAGTAGGGTCCTTTCTCACTGAAATAGGTTCTCCTAGAAAACGAAGAAGCTTAAACTCATTCGCTTCCAGAGCCGTGTATTCCGGCTGTTCAAATGCTGAGTCAAATCCATAATTGTTTTGATTTGATCTCTCCTGCTGCCTGTTCTTTAGCGCAGCTTGAAAAATGTCTTCGGTACTACTCACTAGTACAACCTCCTAATAGAAATATACAAAGCTATAACCGATAGCTTATCTGTTCACACTATAATATAACCTAAAAAACTCAATAAGTAACTTCTATAACGCTTTTTTTCTTAAAGCTCTTAAATAAGCCTTAGGTTTTGTCTTCTTCCATTTGCGTACAGCCTCCAATCTTTCATCTAAGGATTTTCCTTGTAACAAAAAGTTGGTACTATAATTTATATTGTTTTTCTTCCTCTCTCTAAGAGAATTAATATTATTAATATTAATATTTTTATTAATATAATTATAAATAATAGGAGTACGTTTGAGATTTTTTAGATTTTGGTGGTTTTTCCTAATTCTCATATACCTATTATAGAGATGGGAGACTCTTTTAATTCGGTAATGCTTGCCGAATCTTTTTGTTCCTTTATACGAATGAGTGTACTTCCCAATATATACGGGGGTGATAGCTCTGATACTTTCTAAAAATCTCCACACCTTAATCCCATTTTTAATTTTATAGAATTTGGCTATATTTTTCTTTAGATTATGAGTTAGTAAAGTTGCATTAGAGAACTTAGAAAATTCCTCTTTAGAATAATGGGCGTTGGTTTCCTCATCATACAATCTTTTGCTTTCCGCTGCCTCTAATAAGATAATAGCGTCTAATATAAATCTCTTTTCATATTTGCTATTTATCTTTCCTATTTTGTTTCTCCTAAAAAAGAAAGTTAGAATTTTTTCAAGTTTTTTGTATTCTTCGTCATCAAATGAGAATTCACTTTTATTAAGGAACTTAAAATTCCCGTAATAATCTACTATCATACCCTCTTCTGTTTTCTCAAAGGTAAGAGAATCATCATAATGGGTTAAGCACCAGTCCCAAACCTTATCCAAGATTTGATTTCTTTCATAAAGATTTTTTTTCATATCTTTAGAGGTGCCGTCGTTGTAGTATTCACACAACTCATAAAACCTTTCTCTTTCCGGGCCGTAAAGTCTTATGGTTTCAAGGCCAATACGAGGTTGTTTTTCATGCCTGTCTCCGGCCCCGTAAAATAAATGAGGAGACACTTTATCTTTGCCCCCGTCTTTGTTTACATCCCTTCTTTTAGAAATAGGGTCTCCAAATGTGTTTTCTTTTTTTAACCAAGAAGGCAGGGGAGAAAGCTCATGAGAAGCAAACACTTCAAGAAGCCTCTCTACCTCTTCTATTTTTTCATTCTTGTAAGTAAATGCCTTTTGCTGGTAGGGAGATGAGAAAGGTAGCCTCATAACCTTACGATCATGAACTACTTCTATTATATATCCATAATTTTTTCCATAATAATCGAGAAGGGCGCTTATTCCTTTTTTAGATAAGTACTCTTCCATCTCATAGTATAAATGATAATTGCCTGTTTGTGAAGAGCGCTCTATATAAAAAGGAAATCCAAAATCTTTTATAATTTGATCGACTATTTTTTTTACCCTTACTGTTTTTAATTGACTTCTCTGGTCTATGTCAAAGATCAAATATTTAGAATGAGGGTATTTAGGTAGGGCCATAGTTTGCTCCCCGCTGAAATGTTTTTTCAGCAATTTAGGAGTAATATTTTTGAAGTTTTTTGAAACCCAGTTCCGGCCCCCATGATTAAGAGCTACTTTATTGGAAGTAAAATCAAAACCACTTACACCAGGAAACTTTTCTAAAATAGTTTTATTTTTTTGAGCATTCATATTATATATAATATAACTTTTATTCCTCCGAATTTAAACAAGAATCTTGCAGTTTCTTTACATCTTGCTCATATAAATCGTTTTTTACTTTATTTATCTCTCTTTCTAGTTCTTTTTTGACTCTATTCCCATCTATTTTTCTGATTGATTCTTTTAATTTTTGTACATCTTGTTGATTACTTAATTCAAGCCTCGTTGCCATGTTATTCTCTATATCAACGATAAAGAAAAAATTTAAATCTATAAACTCTTTGATTTTAGCTGTTTGAGGAGCCTTTACCATCTTAGCTAAAAAAAGATAAAACGCATCTCTTTTCATTAAGTGTTTATCTGTAAGATTGTTATTGACGTAATAGCCATAGTATCTTTGGTTACGAGGAAAAGCTACAATTATTTTTATTTTTTGTTGTTGATCCATTTACTTTCCTATTTTTTTAGGTTATATTATATAATGTAACTGCAGGATGTATTATGTTAGTGAGATAATATCTACTAAAATAAAAAATAATAAGCCATTTGGAGGTGGTAAATGAAGATTTCAACAGAAAATTTTAATAAGTACGCTAAGATTATAGAGGCTTCTTATAAAAAAGAAGATAAAAGGCATAAGTACCTGTGTCTTAACTTCGAATCATCAGAAGCTTCTTTTTCAGGAGAACATCTTTTTGGAAAGCTTGCATTTGAATTTGAATTTGAGGCTGCAGAAGCTTTCCCCTCCATTAGCGTAGATAAAAACATTTTTCTTACTCTCTGTAGTCAATATGACACGCTTTATCTCAATGAAGATTACGAGTTTTATAATGGCGAGGAAAAGTTTAAGATTCCTCTTATTGAAGAAGAAATGCCGGTTCCAGAAATAGAGGAAAACAATTTTACATCTTATTTTCTTACTTCCAACCTTATTCGGAATATTAAAACAGCCATGAATTACGCGGGGTCACACTCTTCTGTCCCCGGAGAGAATTTTTATGGCGTTTCTCTATGGAAAAACGAAGTAATAGCTAATGACATCTCGCAGATATTCGAAGCTCAGGTTGATGAGAAAGACGAAGATGGTAACCCCATTGACTACCCCAACATAAGAATAAGAGGAGATATCGCCCGCCTTATATCATCTGTGGCTTCTCTTTTTCCCACCTACTTGTTTTTTAATGAAGAAAATGGCGACGTATATTTTACTATAGGCGAGGGAGAGGAACTTCGTCTAACGACAGACAGTGCGGATTTAACAACGCCCGATGTCTTCGACGAAGACCACATTAGTAAGTACAAACATGATACAAGCCTCTGTGTTGAGAAAAGCGAAATAATCAATATTTTGGACTTTTTAGAAGTATTTGTCACTACAGTTCCTAATCAACAGATTTGTTTTCGTATTATAGACGAGGAAACTCTTTCGGTGGAATCTCAATCAGATACGCCTGCTAATAGACAGATGGCTTTGAAAGAGTGCAGCGAAGCGCTTGTAGGCGAAGAATTTTGGGTTTCAAGGAGTCTTGTTAAAAAAGCAGTTGCATCTATAAATGATGATTTTATTGTTTTTCAGTTTGATACAGATCAACCTGCCTTTAACACGATTGGCGAGACTAATATAGAGAGACATGTGGCCACAATTCGGTTTGTGTGACATTATAAAATAATAATTAAGGAGACGAAGCACCATGATTGTACACAAGAAAAACATCGATGTCCATCAATTCAAGAAAGTGTTTACGAAAAAATTCACGAATTTCTGCAGCAAACTTCCTATTCTGATTTCTTTTATTCTGCAGCCTAGTGGAGTTATTCTTTATAAACATTTTGATGAAAATGACCCTGAGAATAAAGAAAGGCTGTTTTATTTTGAATATGACTATGAGATGGACGTGAGAAAGAACATTTATCTTATCAAGAAAAAACTTTTACCCTATCTTCCCCTCATGATACAAAAAGTAAGAGAGGAAGTGAGGGCTCCTGCTGAAGAAATTAATCAAAAGATCTCTGAAGGAACTCTAGGGTTAGTAGACGTAACAGGAGAAGGTTTTTGGAAGGAAACAGAAAGAACGTGGAGAATCGAGAAAGCGCTTATAGAGAGAGACGAACTGTTTGTCCGCAATCTATATGACAACTATCTATATAGGTTTAAGATGAAGATGCCTATCACCAGCTTTCTTTCTAAGCTACAGGAAGGCATCTTGACTCCCATAGCGGCTTGGGAATTGTTTGAAGAAAAATCAGAACAAAAACCGCTTGACCCCACAGATGAATAAAAAGGAGTAGAAAAGATGTTTAGAGCAAAAACAGGCATATATTATTTGACAAGCTACGAGAGAGCTAAAATTGAAAAAATGGATGGAGCAGAGAAGAGGAAATGGGATAAAAGAATGACCCGGCCTTTAGAAGCTGCTTTTTATATTGAAGGCTCCGCGGGGCCAAATAGAGCTCAAAGACGTAGAATGAAGTTTCGTTGTTGGTGGAGAGATGGAACCATTAAGACCAACAGCGAACATCGAACCAAGCATATACAAAACCATCGCAAGAATAGAAAGAGGGCATAATGGCGAAACCCATAAAGAAAAAAGATTGGATACTAGAAAAACTGTCAGAACATAATTATGAATTAGAGCCGGTTCTGTCAGAAAGTATGTACACGGACTTTATTAAAGATACTGATTCAAACTCTTCTTATCTATCTTATAGGAAAGCTATTCATCTGTACTACAATCAGCTGATGGCTGATGGAGAAAGCGACTTAACAGAAACCAAAGAAGAGCAGGCAAAAGAACAAGAGAGAGAAAAAGAGAAATACGCAGAGTACGATGAAGAGTATTTAATTTCTCTTTTGGAGGCAAAGTCTAAAAAACTTAAAAAGCCTTTTCAAATGGATGATGTGAGGGATTTAGCTGCAGAAGTAAGCATACCTTACAAAGCATTCTTATATCAAATACCTGATTTGAAGCAGGTGTTAAAAAGTATTTATGAAATGAATTTATTTCATATTCAGACAGATAAAAAAGTTAATAAAGTAGAGCACGAAAATAAAAAAATTAGAAAAGAATTAGATTTTTACAAAACACGACAAATTCAAGATGAAAAACTCGTAAGCATTTTAGAACAGGTTGTAGAAGAGTACGAACCTTTCGAATTCAAGCCCTCTAACATCAATGTTAAGAATTTCAAGGATAATGCAGAATCGGTCATTCTTGCTAGCGACTGGCATTGGGATGAGGTGGTTGATTATGAGGAGATGTTAGGCCTTAATGCATATTCTGTTTCGATATCACGAAAGAGAATTGATAAGCTTTTTAGAAAAGTTTTAGAGAATAATAAAATCTTTGGTACAAATGTTTTGAATATTCTTTTTCTTGGAGATATGATTTCAGGGACGCTTCATGATTTGGCGGAGAATAGTGAACTAGGCGTAACCAAAGGAATTATAGAACTTGCTGATTATACCGCTCAGCATATTCAAAATCTGTCCAAACATTTTGCTAAAATTAAAGCTTTAGGCTTGGTAGGTAATCATCCTCGTCATCATATCAAGCCCCGCTACAAGCATAAGCAGAGACAAAACCATGAATATATTCTTTATGAATTTATAAAAAGAGAAACCAAGAATATTGTTGAATTTGATATTCCAGAATCACATATGAAGTTGCACGAGATTGTAGGGCATGAATTTCTTTCTCTGCATGGAGATGTAATTAAAGGAGGAAATGGTTTGAACTCTGTTCCAGGTAATCTATCCAGAGACATTTCTCTGTTGGGAGGAACTCTTAATCAGATAGACAAGAGTTTTGAATACGTGAACATGGGCCATTTTCATTCTTCTAATATTACCAAGTCTTTTAGCGGAGCCAAGATTATTATGAACGGCTCTCTTATAGGTCCTAATGAATTTTCCCTCGGAGCTTTGAAGAAAGGGGAACAACCCACGCAAACATATTACGTGGTGGACGAAGAGAACGGCGTAAGATTTGTCGATGAACTTAAACTAGGGGACAAGTACCAATGATGGGAACAATAAAAATTGAACTTACAACCTCTAATCGGGAGTCCGTTAAAGATATTATTTCATCAGAAGCTCCTGTTTATGAGTGGGACTCAGACGAAGATCTTTCTGCGTCCCTATTCAAGGCATTACGATCTTTTTTAGAAAAATATGGTATTTTTTTGGAAGATTTTTTAGAAAATATTCAAGAAAACTTATTAGAAGAGGAAGAATCTGAACAAGGTATAGCCTATACTGTGCAAAATATTTTAGGACTGGTTGGTGAGGCAATGGAAGGAGGAGAAAAACCAGAGAAAATGAATTTCTCTTCTTCTGTAGATTCCTCCTTTGACTTTCTTCATGCGAAGGATGAAGCAAAGAAAATAGCCCAAGACGAAGAAAATCAAAAACAATTCCTTGCACAATTACAAGAAAATAACCTTATGTTGCAAGAAGTGTTTGAGCTTTACTTAAAAGATACGTTAGAAGCATAAAGATATGAGTAAAAAAGATTTTTTTCAACCGCAGAAATATTATGACAACCTCATAATAGACGTCAATAATTGGTATTATCGTAACTACGAAATCCATAAAAATCTGACAGTTGAAATAGACGGCAAACATCTAATAACAGGAGGAGTGTGGGGTTTTCTTCAATCTCTTAAAAGATTTAAAAGGGAGTTTCTCAAACAGGGAGGAAGGATTTATTGCTTATTTGATAATGCGGATAGCAAAAAGAACATGAGACAGCAATTATATGATCCTACTTATAAAGTATCCCGCAAAAAGAAAAGTGATTCGTTTTATAGAGGACTGGATTATCTGAGATTGATTCTAATGAATTACGGCGAGAATATCTCCGTTGTATATGGTACGGGGTTTGAAGCAGATGATTTGTTACCTCCCGTACTTAATTCTATAAACGAGAAAGAATCCTCCTTAATTATAAGCGAAGATTTAGATTGGTCAAGAGGCATATACTATAAAAAAAGAGATGTGGCTCAATACATGGGAAAGAAAGTATATGACAGAAAACTTTTTAATGAACGTTTTAATTTCATGCCCAGCGAGTCCTCCGTAGTCTTGTACAAGGTAATAAGGGGAGATAAGGCCGATGAAATACCCATAGGCATAAAAAACTTCCCCTCTAAAAAATTAGAGCAGCTCATAGGGGATTATAAAGATATATTTGAGGTATTAGCTAATATAGATATAATACCTTATTTAACAGATAGATGGAAACAAGAGTTCAAAGAGAGGTCCGCGCGCTTACGCTTAAACCACCAGTTAGTTGCTTTTATCCCTATCTCAGAATCTTACATAAAGGAATTTACTACCAACTCGAAATTCAAGCCACGCAATCTCGCATTATTATATGAAGGGCTAGCTTTTGATATTGAAAAGATTGATCCTCGCCTTTTTCGCCACATAGATAGAAAAGATAATAGTAAGGTATCTCAGCACTACAAACCTTCTCCCCCGCAAAAAGCATTTGAATTTCGCCCCCCTAAAATTGAAAGAAGTTGATTGCCTTTTCTTCTTTTTAACCTTATATTATATATAAGGAAGAAATTATGGTTAAGATCTCTTACAGTACAGGAGAAGAAACAGCTTTTGTGACTTTTTCCGGCTCTGCATTTTCAGCCGTGTTGGAAACAGTTAAACGCCATAAGTTTACTTATAATGGAGAAACAAAAGAGTGGGGGGCTTCCGCCCGCAAGCTTATGCAGGCCCTTCCTCATATTCAAGATTATGATGACGTGGTCTTTGAGCAAGGGGCTGAAGAAAAAATAAAAGAAGCATCTCAGCAGTTTGGAAAAAGAGAAACCAAATTCAAACGTAATAAATTAAACGAACGGCTTTTAAAAAGTGAGCCTATTAAAGGAAAAGCTCCCAATGAGAGTTTTCAACTCGATTGCATACAGAAAGGTATCAACAGCAATCGATATGCTTTCTTTTTGGGGATGGGTAGTGGAAAAACTTTTATTAATATTTCTACTTTGAATCATTATTTTGAGCAAGGAAAGTGCGATAGGGTTTTAGTTGTTACCCCGCCTGAAGGCGTCTACAACTGGAGGAGAGAGTTACTTCAATTTGCTACTTTTATTGATAATAAGGATAAAGATATTATTATTTCCAGCCCACAAACGGTGCGTGACCCTCTTCCTTTGTCTCCTAAAGTTATTATAATGACATATCGTCACTTTCTTACGCTGAGCGATGATTATCACAAAAGAAGCGGAAAGAAAACAAGTAAGAATTATAGAAAAGCAACTATTCCCTTTGATAGTTGGGGCAGTAATAGAGCTATTATATTGGATGAATCTCATAACATAAAGAACCACAAAGCAAGGCAATCGAAAGCACTGCATTTGCATAAACAGTTTTTTGAGTATAGATATTTATTGACAGGAACCCCTTCTCCTAATAACTTTACAGAGGTCTATTCTCAGATGAAGTTTTTAGACTCTAGTCTGGTACCTCATAATTATTATGAATGGGTAGATGAGATAGCCAATACAGGAAATAGATTTAGCGCCTACGCTATAAACTTTATTTATGAGAAGAAAAGAGAGGAATGGGAACAGCTTTTTGCTCCGTGGGTATCAAGATTTACTTCTAATGAACTGTTAGATCTTCCCGATCTATATATAAAAGATACGTATGCAGCCCTTTCACCTACCCAATCTATGATTTATGAACAGCTGATCAATTATGTTATAAGCGTTCTGAAGGAAGAAGATGACGGGCAACTTATTCCTAAAAGGCTGTTTAATAAGTTCCCTTATATTTCTTTAGCTTACGAAAACGCCTCTTTATTAAAGGATAGAATCGATCCTGTCCGCTCATCGACTTTGGCGTCTCTCGTGCAGCAATTCAAGTTTGATAAGCATCATGGTAAATTGAGCATTTTAGATTCGCTGGTAACTACATACATCAAGGATGAAAAACAGAAATTAACAATCTTTGATTTTCATCCTAGTACGATAGAACAATTAGCAAAAAGGTATGCAAAGTATAATCCGATAGTCCTGCATGGGCAAAATACTCCGAAGGGGAGAGAAGCTATTGAGTGGAGAAACGAACAACTAGAGAAGTTCAAGCACGACCCTAAGTGTAATCTTTTAATTGCATCCTCTAAAGTGCTGCAAACAGCAGTGAATATTACTCAATGCAAACGAGTCGTATATTTTTCTCGTAGTTTTTCCTATGTTGAGTACGCTCAATCTATTAAGAGGTTTCATAGAATAGGCCAAGAAGACCCTGTGATTGTTCATAATTTAATTTTTGAAAATACGATTGATACAAGATTAGATAAATCTCTCAAGAACAAGAAAGATTTAGATGAATCTATTTTTAAGAGAGAAAGCTTATCCAAAGATGAGTGGAAGCACATACTAAAGGGAGAGATGTAGAGAAGCATGCTTATATATGAAAGACAACAAGTAAAATGCGAGGGATGCCCCCTTGCCTATAGAAATAGAGTTTGGGGAAGGGGTAGTGAAAGGGGCGATTTTGTTTTCATAGGAGAGGCCCCTGGAAAAATGGAAGATGAGAACAAAGAACCTTTTATAGGGGCAGCTGGAAAGCTTCTAAGAAAAGCCCTTAGAGAGGTGGGGATAACAAGTCACTACTATTGGCTAACTAACGTAATAAACTGCAGACCAAAAGATAATAAGTTTACAGAAACTAATACAAAGATAGCTCTTAAAAAACACTGCAACGAAGGGCTATATGAAGAATTAGAATATCTAAAAGGCAGAGGGTATAAAATGCTTATTCCTTTAGGAAACAACCCTTGTAATGCTTTTGTAACCATTCCACCGAAAATTACTAAAGTGCATGGGCAGACTTTTGAGGAACTAGGCTTTTTAATTATGCCTACTTACCACCCCTCTTACATCGTAAGAAACGGAGGTGAAGGCTCTAATTTATGGGATGAGTGGCTTTTAGATTTACAAAACGCACAAAAAGAGTTATTAATATATAATATATAGGAGGAGAAAGAGTGATACTTACATTGCATACAGAGACAACTATAGACAGTTCTCATCAGCTCAGAGGATATGATGGCAACTGTAGCAGGATTCATGGGCACACTTGGTTCGTAGAAGTGTGGGTTAGAGGAGAGTCTTCTCAAGTAGATGAAGTAGGGATTCTTTGGGATTTTGGGAATGTCAAACGATTGAAGGAAATGTACGATCACCAATTTATTAACGACATCGCTCCATTCGACAATATTAACCCTACAGCAGAAAATCTCTGCCAACGGTTTTACGACGAAGTTAAGCTTTCTAATCCTAGCCTAGAATTTAAGGTAAGGGTGTATGAGACAGCCGTGGGGAAGCAGACATGGTGTGAATGCGGAGATTGGGACTAATGAAAGAATTAATTTATCTCGCAGAAGAGCCTTTCTATGGGTTTCAGGGAGAAGGAGATACACAAGGTAAACACTCCCTTTTTATTCGATTTCCCGGGTGCAATCTTAGATGTTCTTTTTGTGATTCTAAGTTTACATGGACAGATAATGGGATTGCCTATAATGCAGAAACAGTGGGGGAGATGATCAAGAAAACCTCTAATGTAGTTATAACAGGGGGAGAACCACTTCTTCCTAAGCATGAGGGCTTTATTGTAGATTTTTTGGTGGACTATGGAGATAAGATTTCATTTGAAATTGAAACAAACGGGACATTGGTACCTAATGAAATGGTGTTGTCTTTGTTTAAAAAGTATAATGTTAAGCTTAACATTTCCCCCAAAACTAACGTAGCTCAAGACAGCGCCGGCTTGCAGAAAGCTACTTACCCCTACCTTCTCGATATAGGCTACTCAAATAAAATAGTTAAGTTTTTACTAGAAAATGATGAAGATTTAGGTTATATTATAGAAGAACAAAAGAATCATTCTATACCTTCTGAAAGAATCTACATTCAACCCAAAGGAGTAGATGCAAAAACTATTTTAGGTATTGTGAAAAAATATTATGATATTCTTATAGAGAGAGGCTGGAACCTTTCTCTAAGAAGTCATATTATAATTTTTGGTAATATTCAAGGAGTATAAAATGAGAATGTGGAATGTGGACCCTTCTATAATGTGCAGATCACATTTACTGGGGGAGCACAGGGAAATGCATACTTTACTGGGGTCTCTAAGAAAAGGAATTTCTTTAAGGGGTTATATTACTAACGGTCTTGTAGAAGTTCATAATGTAATTAAAAGACATGACGCCCTAGTAGAGGAAATGTTGAAGAGAGGCTACAACCATAAAAGTCCTATAAAAGACGATGAATACAGCCTTCTGTATGAAGCAGGATCAGTAGACAGCGAAAACAGTTTGAAAGAACTAAACAAGCGTTGTCCTTATTGTAGAGAAAATATTAAAAATAAAAAGGAGTTATTTAATGTCACCTATTGTTAGTAATGACAATGTTGTCCTCACCCGCGAAGAGAAGGATGATATGATTTCTAAAGTAGAAGAAAAGTTTGAAGAGATTTTTGATCTTCTTCATTTCAACCGAAACGATCCTCAGCTTGAGGAGTCGCCTCACCGCATAGCTAAAATGTATGTTAATGAGGTCTTTTCTGGGAATTATGATGAGCAACCTAAGATTACTGTTTTTCCTAATACAAAAGAATACGATGAAATGGTTGTGCTTGGACCTATTCAGATTAAGAGTATGTGTTCTCATCATTGGATGCCTTTCCTGGGGAACGCTTATGTAGCTTATATTCCGGGTGACAAAGTGGTAGGAATTAGTAAGCTGGTACGCATTACTAAATGGTTTATGCGTAGACCCCAAATCCAAGAGGAGTTAACAAAGCAGATAGCGGATTTTGTGCAGGAAACTCTTGATCCTCTCGGCGTAGCTGTTTTTATTGAGGCCACCCATATGTGTATGGTGATGAGGGGTGTAGAAGAGAGCGAGAATTCAAGCATGCGAACCTCTGATTTGAGAGGAGTATTTCGCTCTAAGCCAGAAGTAAGGGAAGAATTTTTCCACCTTATTAAACAGGGAAAGTAAATGATATTATCAGCAGATGAACTGTTTTCTTACCTTCGCATTCACGACGTGGAAGGTAAGAAAACTCAAATAGGCTACGACCTAACTCTTAAATACGTTAATCGTATTAAAGGAGGGGTTGTAAACCGGGATGAGACTATTATCAACGACTATGAACCTGTTTTTCAAGTTAAAGCAAGATCTCAATACCGTCTTACTCCTGGGGTTTACGCTTTAACATTTGATCAGGGTATTAAAGTTCCTGCGTGGGCTACCGCTTTTATACGACATAGAAGTAGTGTGGCCAGGGCAGGAGGTTTGATTACTAGCGGCGTATACGACGCAGGTTTCGAGACAGAATATTGTGGAGCTATTCTTCTTCTTCCCTTTAGTGAGTTAGTGATTGAAAGGCATGCGAGAGTTGCGCAGATTTATATGGTTGAAAATAAAGAGGAAGTAAAAGAAGAAAACTTATACAATGGCCAATGGCAGGGCCATAAAGATTATAAATAGGAGGACTAATGAAAAAGCTGCTTATTCAGAGTTTGTTTATTGCTGCTCTGGTAGTTTCAAATGTGGTGGCGGGGAAGGTACTTAATATCTTTGGATTTATTGTTCCGGGAGCCTTTCTTCTTTATGCCATTACCTTTCTAATGACGGATCTCACCTCAGAGTTGTGGGGAAAAAAGGAAGCGATAAAGCTTGTACAGACGGGTTTTATTTGTTCGCTGTTCGCGGCTGGTATGATTTATTTGACTCAGCTTATGCCTTCTCCGCCCTTTGCTCAGGCACAGGCCGATGCTTATAAGGTCTTGCTGGGAATGAATTTCCGACTGGTAATGGCTTCGATGATTGCTTATTATTTATCCCAGTCGTGGGACGTATGGTTTTTCCATAAGTTAGGATCTTTTACCAAGGGAAAACATAAATGGCTAAGAAATAATGCAAGCACTATGACTAGTCAGCTTATTGATACTTCTATTTTTATTACTATAGCTTTTGCGGGCATCGTTCCTGATCTGTGGTGGATGATTATTTCCCAGTACGTACTCAAGCTAATAATTGCTGCAGTAGATACCCCGTTCTTTTACTTGTTTACTAAAGGAAAAACAGGGGAATTTGAGGGCACGGCACTTGAAACTTCTTAAATAATAGGGTACAATATCTACTATGAGCAAGGTAGACAAGTACAGAATGGATTGGCAGGTTTTCAGAGCTTCTTTGAAGGGGCTTTCTTGGGAAGAAAAGGAAGTAAGAATAGGAAGGTTTGCTGAAGGCAGGTTCAATCACGATTATAAAGATATAATCGTTAATTACATCAAAGGTTGCGCTATCTCTCTTAAAGGAGAAGATAAACGTAAAGCTTATGCGTTTTTGGCTTCGGTCGAAGCGCAACCTTCTTTTTCTTTTGAAGTAGAAGACTCTTCCATAGGAGACTACAACATAGAAGATGTTTATAAAACGTTTGTAGATTTACACGCAAGAAATAAAAGATGGCTTAAAAAAGGCTATATACATCAAAAACAAAACGAGTTTATGGAAAATCTTTTATCGTATTTAGGATCTTATAAAAACAGCAACAGATATAGAGAGGAATTTTTTTCTTTGAGAGAAAGGGCAAGATATATAGCTAATACGCATACATTTTTCTTTTAGGGAGAGTACATGGAAGTAGCACACGAAGTTCCTTTAGAACTATTAGACATTAGCAAAATATTCAATGATTATGACTATGCCCTCGTTCATCTTTTTGAAGAACACCCTTCTTATTATTCTTTTTTTGAGGACTCTCTTTTAGAGGGTAGGCGAGTTATATTAGATAATAGTCTTTTTGAATTAGGAGAAAGTTTCGAAGCGGACCGTTTTGCTTATTGGATTAAGAAACTAAAACCTACAGAATATATTGTTCCCGATGCTTGGGGAGATAAAAATCTTACCATAAACCAGTTTAAAGATTTTACAAAGAAATATCCTAATTTACCAGGCAAAGCTATAGGCGTGGTGCAAGGAAGCACTTGGACTGAGTTATTTGAATGCTATAGATTTATGAGTGAACACGCGGATAAAATTGCTATAACTTTTGGCCTTCCTTGTTATTTGGAACAATTCGGCGACAATTTCTCCAAAGATGAAAAATTGGTAAAAGCCCGTCAAAGATTTGTTTATCAGTTATCTACTAAGAAAATCCTAAATAAAAAGAAACCGCATCATCTGTTGGGCTGCGCTCTTCCTTATGAATTTTCTTTTTATAGAGATTCTTCTTTCATAGAAACTATAGATACCAGCAGCCCCATAATGGCAGGTATCAATAACGTGAGATACTCTGGGGATAAGGGGCTTGAGACGAAGCCTGAAGGAAAATTAGCAGATAATTTACTTGCTGAATTGACTTTTGATCAAACTTCGGATATTATATATAATATACGCTTTTTCAAACAGCTAATAAAAGATGAAAAATATTTATCGTTGGAAAAAGCAATAATTGACAGGGAATTATTTTTAAAGCAAAAAAAGGAGAAATAAATGCTTATTAGCTTATCGGGTGTTCAGTGTACTGGCAAAACAGAAACAATGGCTTTACTTCGCGAAGATAATTATCTTAAAGATAATTTTGAATTTAAGACCGAAATAGTGCGCACCTTAAAAAATATGGGCGTAGCTATCAATGAAGAGGGGACATCTTGTACTCAGGCTTTTGTTTTTTTAGAGCATTTATCTAATATAATAAAAGGTAATATTATTACAGATAGATCGGTATTGGATGCAATGGTATATACCACGTACTCATATTATCATAAAATGATTCCTGAATCCTATTTTTTGTATTTTTTGAACATTTTTGAAAAAACTTATGATAAATATGACGTGTTTTTTTATCTTCCTCCTGAAATAGCTGTTATTGAAGATGGAGTAAGAAGTGTCAATAAAGAGTTCAGGGAAGAAACTCATAATCTCTTTTTAACTTATATAGAAAACTACGAATTGCGTGCCGTGCAGTTACCTGGCCCTCCCCTTATAAAAGCCCATCATATTATTAATTTTATTAAAGGAGATTTGAAGTGAAAAGAAAAGCAGTTATTGCCCTTTCAGGGGGAATGGATTCTACTACTTTGTTGTATCATGCACTTAACGAAGGCTTTGAGCTCGAAGCTGTCTCGTTTTATTATGGACAGAATCATTCCAAAGAAATAGAGCTTGCAGCAGAGCATTGCAAAACGAATAACATTCCTCATCGTTTAATTGATATTTCGTTTTTGGGAGAGATCGCTGCTAAAACCTCCTCCCTTGTACAAGGAGCGGAGGCTATTCCGGAGGGGAATTATGCAGACGAAAATATGAAGTCAACAGTTGTGCCTTTTAGAAATGGAATTATCCTTTCTATTCTAGCCGCAATTGCAGAAGCAGAAAAATGTAATTATATTCTATATGGGGCCCATGCGGGGGACCATGCTATCTATCCCGATTGTCGTCCTGAGTTTGAACAAGCAATGGCGCAAGCTATTAAGTATGGAACATATGAAGAAGCAACGATGTCAGCTCCCTTTGTTCATTTGAATAAGATTTCTATTTTGGAAAGAGGAATCAAGCTCGGAGTCGATTACTCTAAAACATGGACCTGTTACAAAGGGGGAGAGGAGCCTTGCGGAAAATGCGGGTCTTGCGTAGAAAGAACGGAAGCGTTTCTAGAAAATAATCTTCGAGATCCTCTATATCTTTCAGACGAAAGTTGGGAGAGAGCTGTAGATTTTTACACTAAAAATATTTAAGGAGATTAAATGAGTTCTTTTTTTACGAATGCAGTTCCAAGAAACATAGATGTAAAGCGAAGGAAGGATATCTTGCATGATGTCCTTCTTTATGAAGGAAAGAGAGGTGTTCAGCCTGATATATGGCTTTTGCAAGATAATGTATATGAAACCTATTACGTAGACAGATTGGTAAAAGAGGCTAAAGCCGCTATTGGACCTTTGTTTGGCCGGCCTGTAAATATAAATGTATTATGTGTTATTCCGTTCAGGGCGAGAGAAGATAAAGACCTTAAAAACACTATTAAGAAGTTTTATAAGAAAAATACTATAGATTTATCTCAGTATATACGCCCGGGAGCTAAAATAGTAGCGAACCAGAGAGTATTATACGGATTGATGCAAAGCGATGATGTAAACTATCAGGGATTTTACGATGTTGTTTTTAACAAGTCATATTTTTATTCTCCAGATATAAAATCTTATGTATTTCCTGTGAGATTCGAAGGTATATGGATGAATCACGGTAAAATCCCTAAAGATAGTTGGGATCATTACTTTTTTCAATATCAATGCAAACAGGCCGCTACGCTGGCTGAGCCTCTTAGGAGAATACCTAAACCAGCTATTGTCGAGCCCGAAAACCCCAACGAATTTTTACAAGAATGGAAAGAGTACGAGGGAGACGTTGCGTGGGATATTGAGACAAACACATTGGATGCTTTTGATCCCGAAGGAAAAATAATATGTTTTACCTGCTCCTTTGATGGGAAAACAGGATATTATCTCCCCTGGGACAAAATAGATAAAAGCCTTCTTTCAGAATTTTTGAAACCTAAAAAACAGATTCTGCAAAACGGCAAGTTTGATGCTAAGTTTGTTATTAAACACGGCGTAGAAAGAAATAGTATTTATATTTATCATGATACTATGCATGCCTCCCATCAGCTAAACGAGCTTCAAAGAAATGGTCTTAAAACTTCTGCCTGGTTGTTTACCCCCTACGGAGGGTATGATAGAGACTTAGATGATTACCTAGACAAACACCCTGAATTCAAAAGGGATTATTCCAAAATACCAAAGGAGGTGTTAAAGCCTTATGCAACAATGGACGCTATTGTTACTTATTTGGTATATAAGTACCAGGTAAATCACTTTAAGAAAGTAACCGCAATAGCCGCCAAGCACACCAACAAAACCCAAGCAAATTATTTCTATAATGAAACTATGCCTGCGGTAAACGCTTTTATAGATATTGAATTGGAAGGTTTTTGTGTTGACAAACCTACTTTAGATCACAATTCTCTCTCAATGGTAAAAGAAATAAAAATAGCTTTGGAAAATGTAGAAAAAGCCTTCGGAGTTCCTCCAAACTCTATTAATTTTAATAGTGATTCTGAATTAGGTATTCTTCTAGAGTTAAAAGGGTATCCCTTCATAGAAAGGGGTAAAAAGGGAGCAAACGTTAATACGGTAGAAAGAATTAAGACCTTATTAAAAATAAAAGAGGACGTTAAGGTAGGGAATATTTATCTCACAGGAGAAGATCAGTTGTTGGCGTGGAAGAGAAGGGGTTGGGAAAAAGGTATCGATGAGCTTCTCAAGTACAGAGAATTAAAAACTCTCTTCAAAACTTTTATAGGCGAGGATGAAGAAAACAAAAACAGCAGCACCGATTTTGATTTTTTTGACCACGCCCCCTCTAAAGGATTTGCATCAAAAAGCAAAAGTGAGAAAAAAGGTTATTACAAATATCTCAAAAATGACGGGAGAGTTCATTCTAAATTCGGAGTTAATCTTACAGATTCACATCGCAACAAATGCCGCGAACCTAATTTGCAGAATATACCTAAGCACGGGGAGAAAGCTATAAAAGTAAGAAAAATGTTTAAGCCGCCTTCTCCGGAATTTTCAATAGACGAGTTGGATGGGGCAGGTTTTCAGCTTAGAATTGCAACTATTTATAGTCAAGACCTCAATATGTACAGAGCCTTTACTGAATTCGGAGGGGATTTGCATAGTGTAACAGCCCAATCAGTTTTAAGGAGAGACCTGACGTTAGAGGAATTTCTACGCCTGAAAAAGGAAGGAGATTCAGAAATTAAAAACGACAGATTTAAGGCCAAAATGATTAACTTTTCCCTTTTGTTTAATGCCACTGCCTTCAGTTTTGCAAAATCAAGTATAGAAAAAGAATGGTCATTAAAGGAATGTCAAGATTATATAGAGAAAAATAATTTAGAAAAGAAAGTAGATATGCTTCAAAGAATGCTAAGCGAAGAACATAAAAGTGAACCCTTGGAGTTTGCTTATTATTGGGCAGTAGCAAGCGATATAAAAAGAAAACACTTCGAAACATATCCGGGATTAAAGAGTAATATAGAAAAGGAAATAAAATTCGCAGAGGATAACGGATATGTTATCTCCGCTTTTGGGGCTATAAGACGATTACCTCAATTACTGTACAAAGGGAAGCACGGAGAGCAAGCCGATATTAAAAACTTAAAAAATATAGCAGCGAATTCTCCTGTACAGAATTATGAAGTTATTATTATTAATCGCACTCTTGTAGCTTTAGTAAATGAAATTAGAAAAAAGAACTTGAAGAGCAGGGTTGTAGGAACAGTGCATGATTCTATTGTTATGTACACCCACAAAGATGAGCACTATTTAAGAAAATTGGCCAAACAAGTTTTTGAGGAAAACATCCCGGAAAACAACGGAGTTCCTCTTGTACTAGAGGTAGAAGAGGCAGATTGGTACGGGAAGGGCGAAGTATGGGGGTTTGGGAGAGAAATAACTGCTTAAAGTAAAAAAAAACAAAAAAAGATTCAAAAACCCTGGCTTTTTGTTTGAAAATAAGGTATAATATTAATAGAAACAATAACCAGGAGGCATTTATGAATAAGAGAATTGAACTGACCGAGATTGAAAAGACGGGACAGGATCTTCAGAAGGTTTTTGAGGCAAAAACGCAGGGTATGACAGGAAGTCCTGCAGGATACTCTCTTCCTTCTGTTCTGAGAGCTGTCAATACAAGAGAGGGAACCGACATTTCTACGATGTCGAATTTCATCGACGATGTTCTTCAAGAAAGAACCACGATAGATGAAGTAGTGGATGACCTGATTACAAAGGCGAAATCCTATAACCTTATTTAACCCCCTTTTTTCAAAAGCAGGATCCGTAACGGGTCCTGCTATTTTATATGCACTAATATATGTAACAGGAGGCTCTATGAACGATTACCAAATGGTAGTAGCTGCAAAAAATGGAAATAATGACATGTTATATGCTTTGTATGAAAAATACAAACCTTTTATAACCCATACTGCCTTTAAAATAGGCAAAATATATGGGTTTACCAGGGAAGATAAACAGGATTTTGTATCAGATGCCTATTTTTCTATGCAAAAAGCAGTAAATAACGTGCAACTTAATAAAATCACTAATTCTTCTACTTGGAAGATTTGGGCAATTTTTAACTACATTCTTCGCAATCAAATAAAAAGATATGCCACGAAAGAAAGATTTTCCGTTTTTGAAGTGGACGGAAGAAAAAAAAGACCCCGACATACCCCTCTCCCTGAAGCAGCTCTTGTAACTCATTCCTTTAACGACTCTTTAGCAGGAATAGATCAAAGAATAGATAATTCTATTTGCGCTTCTAAGAACTACGAAAGTTTCGGGGGTGATATAGATTTAAAGATTACTATTGATTCTTTCAAGAAGAGTCTTTCTGTAGAAGATAGCTCTATGCTAGAGATGAGGCTGGGCGGTTATACTTATAACGCTATTGGGAAAAAAATGGGATATACTACTCAATGGATACAAATTCGTCTTAAAGATATTCAGCAGGATCTCAGGCGATATTTATCTCCTTGATTATCTTTGCTTTTACTTTCACCCCTTTTACTAATATAATGTAACGTTCCAAGTAAAAACTATATAGAAAAGGATATAGCAAAGATGAAAGTAAATATTATTGCAGAAATAGGTATCAATGCGGTAACAGAGGAAAAAGGAAAAGATGTCGATACAGCTGTAAAGTTAATTCAAGTAGCTGCTTTATCTGGCGCGGACTATGTAAAGTTCCAAAAAAGAGACCCAGATAAAGCAGTTCCTCCTGAGAAGAAAAACCAAGAGAAAATTGTTCCTTGGCGAAAAGATCCCACCACATACCTTCAATACAAAAAAGACATTGAGTTTGATAGAGATGAGTACTTGTATCTCAGTAAAAAAGCAAAAGAGAACAACATTGGCTTTTTTGCTTCTGTTTGGGACATAGAGAGCGCTCAATTTATGACCGAACTGACACAAATTGTCAAAATTCCTTCCGCTCATATTACCAACAAAGAACTTTTACAGTTTTGTAAAGAGAATTTCAGATTTAGGATTATGTCCTCTGGTATGAGTAATGAACAAGAAGTTGCAGAAGCAGTCAGTTTGCTACAACCTCACGTGCTTATGCACACCAACTCTGCCTATCCTACTCCCGTAGAAGAATTAAACTTGCGCTATATTGAGTGGATAAAGGATAAGTGGCCTCATATTTGTGCAGGCTACAGCAATCACTATTATGGAATTATACCAACCATTGCTTCTATTTACCTAGGAGCTAAATGGGTAGAAGCACACATTACAATGGACCACGCTATGTGGGGGAGTGATCAAAAATCCTCAATAGAGCCTTCGGGATTTTTTAAGTTAGTCAAAGGCATCAGAGATTTAAGTACCGCATATACAGGGTATGAGCCCAGAGAAGTGTTTCCCAGCGAACTTAAAAAGAGAGAGGATTTACGTGGATGTTAAAAAAGTGTTTATGCTCCCTAATTACGCCGAATTTTATTCCTGGTTATGTAGGATTTGTTAAATCTCTGCTTCAAGTGCATCCCGATTTTTCTCTTGATTTTGTTCTTCTTGAAATAGGAATGACAGAGAAAGATAGAGAGTTTTGTCGTCAATACTATCCAAAGCTTACATTTATTCAACCGAATTATAAGATGTATGAAGGTACTAATTTTGAAATAACCGTACCTCATCTTCGCAATACGTATTACAAGCTAGATATTTTTTCTTTGTATAAGCTTGGGTATCAACAAGCTATTTTTATTGATTTAGATGTGATAGTGCTTGATAGAATAAGTTTATTGTTTAGAGATCATACTGAGTTTTTAGCTGTGAGAAGCTACAGAGAGGCTTGTGATAGACTTGTTAGTACTTTCAATAGCGGAGTATTTGTTATAGGCAAACAATGGTTAAATGAGAAAACGTATCACGCATTAGTCGAAGATATTAAACAGGGATATAAGTTGCCTGATCAAGAATGCTTAAATAAGTATTTCAGAGAAAAAACACAAATTCTACCTAAAGAGTATAATGTAGAAAAAAGAATGTATAAAAGTGATAAGTTTAAGAAAACAGTTGATAAAGCTAAGATTCTACATTACGTAGCTATTAAACCTTGGCAAGATCCTATTACAAGAAGAGACTACCGCGATAAGGTAGATTTTGCTAAGTTAGAAGAAAAATGGTGGAACATTATGAACAGAATTAGTATAAGAAAAGCAAAAAATGCTATTTCGGGGTTAGAAGATTTATGTGATTACATCAGCCGAGTAAAACCTATCGAAAAAGTAACTATGGTGGAAATTGGTTCTTTTGCCGGAAATTCATCCGAAGTTTTTGCTAAAAGAGTTAAACATTTAACTTGTGTTGACCCTTGGCAATCTAATTATAGTAATTACGACGGGGCCTCCGATCCGTCTAAATATAATATGGTTGAGGTGGAAAAACAATTTGATATCTTTGTACTTTCACAATATCCTAACGTGACTAAAATAAAAACAAAATCTCAAGAAGCTGTAAAAGATTTCAAAGAGGGGAGTTTAGACTTTGTATATATTGATGGTAATCACGCAGAAGAATTCGTAGAGCAGGATATTAAAATGTGGCTACCGAAAGTCAAGAGAGGCGGCTTTATAGGGGGTCATGATTATTTAAGTAAACATCATCCCGGAGTTCGAAAAGCTGTAGATAGAAACATTAAGGTTGAAGCAACCTTTAAGGATACATCATGGATTGCAAGGAAATTGTAGAAGGAAAATCAATTATTGTTGTTGGCAGCAGTGATATTATTAAAGGGAAACGCCTCGGAGAGTTTATTGATTCACATGATGTTGTGGTGAAGTTTAATGGCTCTCTCTTTATACAAAAAGATAAAGAATATCAAAAAGATTACGGAAAAAAAGACACACTTCATTTTTTAACTAATCCATTTGTAAGAGAATTAAAACCAGACCTTAAAAAATACCCTTTTGTAAAACATTTTCTTTTCAAAAGAAATTACCCGCAATATACAGATATTCCTCATACAGCTATTCCTCGAGCTTTCAAAGAAGTGGAAAGTAAAATGAAAAGAGGGTTTACGTATTCAGGAGTTGCTGTTGTCCACTATTTAACAAAATTAAAGCCTAAGCACCTCTTTCTTACTGGAATGGATATGTACATAAATCGGGCTAATGTGTACAATAAAGATTGGAGTGGATATGTGGAAGGGTATATTCATCCAACTATGAAAGCGTTTGAAGATGAATCACATAAAGACGGCCACTTAGCCCATTCGAGGTATTGGAATGCTGTAGTCTTAAAAGAAATAATTGAAACACATTATATAAGTTGTGATGCTCGTTTTTTAGAAAAACTAGATATGATAATATCACATAAGGAAGCGTATGAGTGAGCCTGTAAGAATTCTACATCTAAGTTACTCAGAAAAAAGAGGCAATTACGGAGACTATGTCTTAACACATGCTGTTAGAAAAACGTTTGAAAAGTTTTGTAAGCACTCTATTTCATGGAAACCTATGAATATAAGAGAATGGGCAGATGAAAATGCTAAAACTATTTTAGAAGATGTTGATGTAATTCTGGTGGGGGGAGGAGGTCTGTTTATGGCGCATGGATTATCCTCTAATGAAGTTTCTGGTTGGCATTGGAAAGTAAGCAATGAGGTCTTAGAAAGTATTCAAATTCCTATTATTGTTTTTACTGTAGGGTTTAATTATTTTTGGGGGCAAGAACCAAGTGAACTATTTCTATCTTCTGTAGAATTATTATCTCAAAAAACTATTCACTTCAGTCTTAGACATAAAGGGGATATTGAGAAACTATTACCTCATTTTCCTTCAGATTTAGACACTGATATTTCTTTTGTACCTTGTACTACCACAATTATTAATCATCTGTGGAATGTTCCTACAAACCCCGGAAAAACAAAAAAGATTGCAATAAATATTCCTTTTGATCGAAAAGTTTTGAGATACGGAGAAACACCTCGCCAAAAAGTTTTACCTATTGCTAAAGGGATTGAGGAATTAGTAGATAAAGGGTATTCAATTACTGTTGTTCTTCATGCTCCCAATTTTGATGTTGAAATTCTAGATTATTTAGTTGAATTAAATATTCCACATACTATTATTGATATAAGACGTTACTCAGTAGAAGATTCTTTTAACTTCTATAAATCTTTCGATTTAGTAATTGCAGGTAGAGGTCACTCTCAGATGATTCCTTTTGGATTAGGAATTCCTGTTCTGTCTTTGCATGTGCATAATAAAATTAAGTTTTTTCTGGAAGATATAAATAAACTTGACTGGATGATTGATCTGGATGATGAAGATAAAATACAAGAAACTCTAGTAGAAAAAGCTTTATATATGTTACAGCACAAGAGAAAAATTCAAAAGGAAATTGAAGAAGCTAAAGAAAACTTATTTCATATTATCAAAAATAATTTTGATGAGTTTAATAGATATTGTGAAAGCAATTAAACTAAAAAAGAGGTTTAAGTGAATATAGAATATATGACCAATAAAAAAGTTATATTTGTAGGTCCCTCTCCTTGCATTAGAAATAAGGGGTTAGGGGAATGGATTGATTCTTTTGACATAGTTGTAAGAACTAACGGTTCAGTTTTTTTCTTAGATGATCCCGATTTTAATAGAGATTATGGAAGTAAGTACTCAGTTCTATTTTTTAATTCTCAATTTCAAAGGCATATTCAAGAAATAGATATGGACAAACTTAAAGCCCGGGGGTTAAAGCATATATATTGTAAAAGTTTTAACTCTCCTTTATATGATTCAATTATAGATAATGGTGTTCCTGTTGAAGTAATAGTTCAAAGTCCCCGAGTATTGGAAATTAGAGGGGCTTTAATGGGTGCTATTATTTTAGATATGATTGTTTCTGCTTCGCCAAAAGAGTTTCACATTACAGGCGTGGATTTTTATTCTAATAATAAACAAAAATATTATCCGGGGTATTTGCCAGAATCTATAATTGAGGAAGCTGCGGAAATGCAAAGAAACAGAAAAACACCTCAGACAGTTCATGATTCTGATAATAATCATCGGTATATTTATGAGTTAATATCTTCAGGAAAAGTGAAAGCATCTTCTGAAACAATCAATAGTTTAGAACAAAGACTTGGGCATTTAAAGGAGAATTGAATGGATTATTATAAAGTGTATGATTTTTTATACAGGAAAGGCTATCATAAAGATTTAAAAAATCACGGTATAAAATATGTGGACTATATAACCGATAACTATAAGTTTTCTTCTCTATTAGAAATTGGCTGTTCACAAGGCATGGCGGTTAAAAAATTCATTGAAAAAGGAATAGAGGGATATGGTGTTGATGTTTCTACTACGGCTATTCAGGAATCTAAAACCATAGGGCTTTCAACTTGTCAAGTTGCAACTGCTGTAGAATTACCTTTTGAGGATAATAAATTCGACGCTGTCTTTTCGTGTGATGTATTAGAACATCTAATTCCTGAAGACGCGGAACAAGCTATCAAAGAAATCAAAAGGGTTAGTAAAAAATATTTATTTCTTAAAATTGCATATGGAAAAGAAATAAACATGACTTGGACGAATCTTCTAAAAAAAGAATCTGAGTTTAAGGATATAGGAAACTTACATCAAACTATTCGAAATAGAGATTGGTGGTTTAGTAGAATTGAGGATGATCAGTGGGGGTTTATAGAAAGTAGTTTTTTAAAAATGCTAGTATTTAAAAAGAAAGGGTACAACTAGTTATGACAGAACAATGTAAACGAATCCTAGACACCTATAGGAAAAATCCAAATATAAAATCTGTATTGATTCTTGGAAACGGGGTATCAAGACTGCGGCATAAACCATTTGTACAGCATTGGCCGGGAGAGATATGGGGCTGCAATAACGTGTTCAAAGAACTTATTACTAAGGACATTCCAAGGCTTAATGTACTAACAGGTGATCACGATGCATTAAAAGAAGCTTCTGCTGCTATTGATAAATACAAGTTTGCCTATAGAATTTTTTCTAAACGACCTCAAAATATAGCTTTACCTCATGTTGAAAAATTAGATAATATTCCTGCAATGTATGTTAGAGATTCAGGAAGCACGCTTACCGTTAAAGCATTAGTAGAGGGGTATGAAAAGATTTATTTAGCTGGGTTTGATTTGGGGGGTTATGATATTTACGTGGATGATCTTCATACTCAGAATAAAACTAATTGGATTCAGCATTGGCGCAAGATAGCCAAAAGTTATGGGCTTGATAGGATTGAATTCATAGGAAAAGATCATAAAAAATATTTATTGAGTGATGAGCCAGATAATAAATATTGGCAATTGTATTCGCAGGGTATAAATCACTTGGAGGTTGTATAATGGACCAAAAAGATTTTAATAAAGTAAAAGATGTGTGGGTAAACAGTTCTGATTTAGATCATCAAGACGCCATTTCTCATATTCGAGGAAAAGGAATTTATAAAGACCTTGCTAAGTGGGAAAGTCTAGGAAAAAGGAATTTACCGCAAATAAAACAGGGTTTCTCATTTTTAGATCGAAAAATGGGGCCAATGATAATTGCTGAGTGGGGAGTTGGTGGCGGTTCTAATATCAATGCTTTAATTCCTTACATAAAAAAATATATCGGTATTGATATTTCTCTCCGTAGTTTAGAAGCGTCACAAGCGGTTGCGGAAGAAAACAACATTACATTTACTCCTATTTTAATAGAAGAGAACCCGCAATTTGTTCTAGAATCGATTCACGATCCTGTTGACCTTTTTCTTTCTACTGCTGTTTTTCAGCATTTTCCCTCGAAAGAATACGCTATGGAAGTGTTACAAATAATAGCTCAAGCTTTGAAAGTAAACGGAGTAGGAGTGATTCAAATACGCTACGATAATGGGGAAGAAGCTTATAAGCCTATTGAGAATATAGATGAATATAAAGTTAAGCATATGCGTGCTACTTCGTTTATGCTAGATGAATTTTGGAAAGCCCTACTTTCTGTTTCTTTACAACCTTTATATATTTCTAACATTAGAGAAAAAATTCATTACGCAACTTTTGTATTTACGAAAAATGGAGAAAAAAGCTATGAGTAGATATATAGGGATTGTTCCTCTAAGAAGCGGATCCAAGGGAATACCGAATAAAAACATTAAAGATTTTCTTGGAAAGCCTTTATTTTGGTGGGTATGTAATGCTCTTCAAAAATCACATTATATAGAAGAGTTTCACGTACTTTTAGATAGTATGAACTATGCAGATGCTTTTGTTTCTTTTTATTTTTCAAAAGGTAGAATACATTGGCGTTCTATTGAGACAGCTACAGACGAAGCTACTACTGAATCGGCGGTAATGGACTGGATACATAAAGGTGTGTTTAAAAGAGAGCCAGAAGATCACATAGTTCTTGTTCAGGCCACTTCTCCGTGGGTAAATTCTTTTTTTGTTGATGGAGCTATTTCACAATATGTAGAAGAAACTGATTGTAAATCCTTGTTAAGTGTAAGTCAAAGTGAAAGGTTTTTCTGGACATATAAATCTAGAATAGAACAAGTTGGAGTTCCAGTTAATTATGATCCTATAAAAAGAGAAAGAAGACAGAACTTTCATAATGGCTTATTTGTAGAAAATGGAGGTATATACATAAACTCTATTCAAAATTATATAGACAATAAATGTCGCTTAACTCCCCCTGTTTCTTTATATATTACACCACCGTATACTTCTTATGAAATAGATGAAAAAGAGGATTGGAACATACTAGAAACATTATTACAGGAAAAAGGTTATGCAACAAATCAATCATGAAAAAGTACTTATTTTAGGAAACGGCGTATCCCGAAAAAATTATGTTAAGTTTATTCAAGAATGGGAAGGTGAAATATGGGCTTGTAATTCTGCTTTTTTAGAGCTTGCAAATGGCTCATTACCCCGCTTGGATAGATTGATAGGAGATTATGTAGCGTTAAAAATCGCAGTAAAATACAAAAGAAAATACCGATTAAAAATGGCAATATATGGAAAGAATAAAAGATCTTGGGAATTACCTGGTGTTCAACAATTAACTTTACCGAAACATTTTTATGCAGAATCTGGATCTACATTGGTAGCAGCAGCTCTGTATGAGGGATATAAGGAAGTTAAAGTGTTAGGGTTTGATTTGGGAGGAATGGATTTATATGTGCAGCATCATGAAAGAAAGGATAAATCCAAATGGATAAAAAATTGGAGAAAAATTGCTAATCACTTTGGCTTAGATCGAGTAGAATTTATTGGAAAAGATCATAAACCCTACATCCTTAGTAATTTACCGGAAGATTTATATGCTAAACACTACTTAGAAGGCAAAAACCATTTAGATATATCACTTGAAAATATATGATTTTTTGGTTATATTATATAAATAAGGAGAAAAAAAATGATATACAGCATAGAAAAGCGAGATATTTTTACAGTTGATTTTAATAAGTACCATGTTGCTCATTGTATTGCATCTGATTGTAGAATGGGGGCTGGTATTGCTGTACCAATTAAAAAAAAGTTTAATCTTTATGAGATGAAAGACATATACTCTGAACAGGAAAGGAAATACCCTACGTGTATTCTTCATCATGGAGTTTTTAATCTTATTACAAAGGCCAGATCATCTGGGAAGCCTAAACAACAGGATCTTTTTTATGCTTTACATGATATGAAATATATAGCAATGAATACTGGAATTAAACATATTGTAATGCCTAAAATTGGTTCAGGTTTAGATCAGCTTCCCTGGGAGATTACAGAGGAAGACATAAAGGAAGTTTTTAGAAATACAAACATAGAAATTCGAGTATGTTATATATAAGGAAAAAATATGAGTGAAGAAATTAAACAAGTTATAGTAGTAAGAAAAGACCTTAAAATGCGTAAAGGAAAAATTGCAGCTCAATCAGCACATGCTTCTATGAAAGTATTTTTTGACAATATTACTGTAATGGATATCGATGCTGGGGTTGAGAATCAGTATTATTGCGTTATTCAGAATATAACAGAAGATATGAGAGATTGGATGGAGGGTCTTTTTACTAAAGTAGTAGTAAGCTGTAATTCAGAGGAAGAGTTAAATGAATTATACAGGGAAGCTGAAAAAAGAAATTTACCTTGTTCTTATATTGTAGATAGCGGCTTAACTGAATTTCATGGTGTAAAAACACCTACTTGTATTGCTATAGGCCCTGCAAAGTCTGAAGAAATTAATAAAATTACTGGTAATTTAAAACTATTATAAGGAGATAAATAGTATGAGTGAAGTTTATTTTAAGTTTGATCTTGGAGAACAGGTAGAGGATATTGTTACTGGGTTTAAGGGAACTGTAACTGCCAGAGTGCAATATTTTAATGAATGTATTCAGTATTGTGTTAAACCGAAAATTATTTTTAAAAAAGATACAAAGATGGAGTTGCCAATTGGAGAATATTTTGATGAGCAACAGTTGAAAACAGTTAAGAAGGAAGAGCAAATAACCCCTATTAAAGAAACCCGATTTACAGGTGGTCCCCAAATGGATGCCCCCCTGTAAGATAAAAATATTTTAAAAGGAGTGTAAATGAGTAAACTTATTGTATTTGGAGATGACCACGTTCGTTTCGAAGAACCGTACTTTTCTGCAAAGAAAGACTATTTTGACTGGGTTGCGAAACAGGAATGGAATAATGAAGAAAATTATGCTGTTCATGTAGGAGATTTTTTTCATAGAAGAAGTCCCAGCCCTAAGGAATACCAGCTCGCCCATCGCTTTTTTAATTCTTTGAACTTTAAAAGAATTTATGTGCTTGCCGGTAATGGAGTGCATGAGATAAATAGAGTTAAAGAAACGTATGCAGTTGATCCTCTTGAAGAGCATTCCAATGTAGAAATTGTCCGTACTCCTCAAATGGCAGATATTGACAAAATAAAAATAGCTCTTCTTCCTGCTATTCCTCCTGGTTTTTACGGAGGAAAATCCCAGCAGGAGTATTACGAAGAATGGGTAGAGGGGCACAAAGAGATAGAGTTTAATTATATTTTCGGACACTTCTTTCATAAAGAGATGTTTGGAGATAAAGTAGATATTGATGCTTTATCAGGTATTCGACGTATGGGGCATTACCATATTCCTAATTTAAGTGAAGGTTATGTAGGAGTAAATACCATTACAAGAAGTGATGAAAAGGGAATTACTTGTACACTTAACCTCATTGATACTGAAACAGGAGAAGAAGAAGTACAAGAAATCCCGAAGTTTATTGATTTTTATGAGGTTGATTATAATAAGGCTACGACAGGTAATGTGAAACCTCTCGATAGACAGGATTGTCCTTATCCTATTTATAATGTGTACAATGCTCCCGACCTTCCTTCTATTAAGCACAAATACGGAGAGATTTATATAAATCAGTGGTTCAAGCCTAATGAAGAAACGGAGGATAAAGAGGTAGGAGTAGTGGTAGGGGAGAAAGAAGACTTAGCGAGCTATCTTGAAAAGTTCTTTACTGTAAAGAAAATCAATAATCCAACCATACAAGATAAAATTAAGGAGTTGATACTTTGAAGTATTCTTACAAGTGTGAAGCCTGCGGAGAAGTTGTAGAGAAAGAGTTTCCTATGCAAGATGAACATCCTAAAGTAGTTCTATGCCCTATTTGCAACACAGAAACTGCGTATAGAATGTTTACCACTTCTATTCAAATTCCATACAGCTGGAACCAGACAAGGATAAAAACACATAAAAAGCAAAATAAAAGATTTTACTAATTGCTTTCTTTCTACTAATATAATATACACTTATTTAAGGTAGAGAGATAGTATGGCCAAATCACAAAAGGGTTTTTTAAATAGTCTAAGAAATATTTTTGGAATAGCGTCGCAAACATACAAAAATAGCGACGTAACTATTCCAGTACCCGGCGAAAAGAAGCCAGATAGAAAAGAAAAATCACCTCTTGCAATAAAGCTTCCTGATGAACTGCAGAAGCTTTATACTATGTATTTAGCGGATACGTATGAAAATTCCGAAACGCTAAAAAATAGATTGGAGAGGTATGCGGCTTTAGAATACGCTTATTACAATAATAGCATTATTTCCATGACAGTAGAATTGTACGCTGACGAAGTGGTGCAAGACGATTCCCAAAAAGAAATCATCAAAGTAGACGCTAAAGACAGAAAAGTAAGAAAATATATTGTAGAATTTTTTGAAAAAATAGGGCTTAACTCTTCTATTCTTCGTAACATTGCTTGGGGGTTAGCCCTTTATGGCGATGATTTTATTGTAGCCCCTTCCAACAGAGAAGAAGGCTATACAGAGTTGGTGCCTATTGACGTATACGATGTAAAAGAGAGGTTTGAATTCAAAGCCTCTCAAATGAGTAAACAGAATAAAAAGAAGAAATTCAGCACATTTTTACAGAGCGATTCCCGTCTTGTAGCTCTTTCTAAAATTCTGCAAAGTGAAGATGTAGAGATGACAGCTCAAGCATTCAAGTCTTATCTTTTTGGATTCGATTTAGGGGCTAAACTTTATTTACCGCCATGGAACCTCCTACATTTCCGCTCCTTTACTACACAGAGTGAATTTTGGCCTTTTGGTAGACCCTTACTTATTAATTCTTTAGCACCGTTCCGCCAACTTCAAGCTGCGAAAAATCTCATGGCATTAGCAAGAGCCACTAGCTTCCCTATTCGTCACTACGAGGTAGAGACAGGAGATGAAGTAGATGCAGTATCTCAATGGGAAAAAGTGCAAGAGGCGATAGAAGAATTTAATAATTTAGGAAATGATCCTTCAGGCAAAGAAGAATTTGCGGCTAATTCCTCTATTTGGACCCCCTCAGGACTTATATCTGTTGACCAAATAGAAAGCCGTATGAACTTAGACGATATAGCAGATATAGAGCTATTGCGAGATGATCTTATTATGGGTACAAGAGTGCCTAAAGGTTATCTGGTAGTAGATAGGTCCAGTTTTGGTACTAGCGGGCAGTCACTTTTACGACAACATAAGCCTTTTGCAAGAGCTGTCTATCGACTTCAATCTGCAATTCTTGAGGAGCTCACACAGCTTGTTAGAAATCAATTTGCAATGACAGGCGCTTTCGATTATGATGAAGATTTTGAACTCTCTATGAATTATCCAATGGTGGAAGAAAGTAGAGATAGAACACAGACTAAGAACGATACTTTAAGATTAGCTAAAGACACCATCGATAATTTAGGTCAAGCTCTAGGGCTTGATAGAGGAGAAGCGCTTCCCCCAGATGTAGTCAAAAAAATCTTTAGTAAACTCTCATTCTTAAATTCCGAAGATATCGACGAATGGGTAGGTGCAGTTATTAAAGCAAGAGAGAGCGGCGGAGAAGAAGAGGAAGAGACAAGTGGAAGTTTGTGGGCACAAACTAAGAAAAATAAAACTAATAAGATTTTAGAAAGTTATAACGAGGAAGAGTTCCATGATTTAATCACAGAAGCTCTTTTTCAAGCTAAAAAATCTCTTAAAGAAGGGGTATTAGCTAATAATCATTTCTATTGTTCGTCCAACATGAGCAGGCAACAGAGAGAACTGTTACAAGTTATCAGCAAAGATAGGGTAAAAGCTCTAAAAGGTTAATATTTTTGAGAAATCGCTACTAAAATAATATATAAAGTTTTGTATTGGAAAGCGATTAAGGAGAAGTCAATTATTATGAGACAAAAACTTCAAGAAAGATTTACAGTCAAAAAAGATGATATAAAGAAACTTCCTCTAACAGAAAGTGAGGCTTTACTTGAACAAGATGGCACCACTTACAAGTGTAGAGGGGCGTATGAAATTCCGGTTTGGAGACTAGATCAGAAAAACCTGAATGAAAGAATTTATTCATCTAAATTAGCTGAAAAACTGATGAAGGAAAGTGCGGTAACATTAGGGCTAGCCAATCATCCTAAAGACGAAGCAGACGTACTTAACACTTTCGCAGTGGAGAAAAATCCTCATGTGCGAGAGGGGATTATGTATGTAGATGCTTATCTAGTAGGGAAGAATGGCGAACTTGCTAATGAGATTTTAGAAGCGGGCGGCCAAATAGGATTATCAAGTTCAGCTTATGGTGATGTTGATGATAATGGCACCGTTTTAGAAGAAGGATTTGAAATTGAGAGATATGCAGATTGGGTAGACCAACCGTCTTACCAAGTGTTTGCATCTAAAGAATCAAAAAAAGAAGAGAAAGAAGAGGATAAAGAGTCTGCTGAGAAAAAAGTAGAAGAAAAAGTCGAAGAAAAAAAGGAGAAAGCAATGGCTGAGAATCCCACAAAAGAGAAGAAGCTTACTCTTGCAGAGAAGAATTTAAAGCTTGGGCTAAAGCATCTTTTCGAAAGTGCAGATGCTACAGAAGATCTAAAAGACAAGCTTTCTGTTTACCAAGAAATCGTAGAGTATTGCGAAGACGCTGAAAGTTCTTTTGTACAAGAGTATCTTGAAGAAGCAAACGCTAAAATCAAAGAAATTAATGATACCCTTTACGAGTTAGCTATAAAAGGTAAAGAGACAGATAAGTTAAAAGAATCTGTAGAGTCTGTGGAAAAAGAGAAAACAACTCTTACTGAACAAATTGAAGAAGTAACTCAAAAATATGAAGCGGTTAAAGTCAAGTACGAGAAGGCCGCGCAGATGCTGGATGATCTTAAACTTAGAGAAGAAAAGTTTAAGGAAATGTATGATACCGCTCTTGCAGAGAAAAACGGTATGGTAAAAGCCTCCGAGTACAATGAGCTGTATCATTATACAGAAGAAAAAGAGGAAGAGATTGAAGAGCTCAAAGAAAAAATCAGAGAGCTTAAAAAGCAAGTTGAAGAATCTCAAAAGGTAGACAAACCTACAAAGAAAATAAAGAAGAAAAAAGAAGAAGAGGTAGAAGAAAAGGTAGAGGATGAGGTAGTTGAAGAGCAGGTTGAAGAAGAGGAAGAACAGAACGATGATCTTTTAGAAAGCGCAACTGCATCCGTAAGAGATTACTATGAAAGAATGGTTGATCGCTATCCTAATATGAAAAAGATCAAAGAGCAAATTCTCAAGTGCAGAACTCTTATGGAAGCTCAAAGAACGTACCTTTCTCTGAAAGACTTAATTGAAGATTCTCCTTCTCCTTATCATAAAATTCCTCTTATCAAGGAAGATGACAAAGGAACAGAAAGAGAAAAAGCTTATCTTAGTTCAGGTATGAAAATCAGAGAAGGATGGCTGTAAGATCATGAGGAAAATCCGAGATTTTTCATCTATAGAAGAAGGTCTTGCTTTTGAAAAGTTTCAAAAAGATCTCGAATTGAGAGAACGAGCTTCAAATGATATCATGATTATGACTGACCCTAGAGACAAGAGAGCTCAGAGTCAGGTGAAGAAAGTGTTAGATAATCTCGGTATTGCTTTCGAAGAGCCTGTAATGGATCCTAAGAATATGGTATTCTGGGTTGAAGTAGATAATTCAGAACTACAGGCTTTGAGAAGTGTTAACTGGGTTGGGTCAGTTTCTATACAAGAAGAAATTAACCACTAAAATATTAAAGACAATTATAAAGGAGAAAAAGAATGAGTACAGTACTAGCCAGACCAACCAACGGTGTTAGCTTTGGATATCGACATACAGTTACAGCGGGAGATGCCAGCGATGGAGAACTTCTAATTGACTTTCAAGTAGACGATTATCTTTTAGCTTCTACTGTGATGACCCTTAGTTCATCAGGCGCTGTCGTAGCTATGACGGGCGCAGTGATTACTTACCCTGATGAAGGTCAAGTTAAGATTGAAAACGGCGGGTCATACTCTCTCACTGAAGATCAGCAAATTGTTGTGATTGCTCAGAGAGATGGTAATTCAGACAGCGAAGCAGACACCTAAGATTTAACATCATAAAAAATGTTGTAATATTTTTCCTCTCTCTTTTTAGAGAGAGGTTTGATATTATTACATATACAAATATAGAACAAAGAGACGCTTCGTATGAAGGTCTTAAATATATTTATATAAACGCTTCAAGGAGGTTTATACTATGAATCGTTCTATTTACAACGTGTTTGATCTATTTGATCAAGTGTTCAAAGGTTTTGAGGTAGAGGATTTTCCTTACCCAACATTTCCCCCTTACGATGTCATTATTGATGAAGAAACGAAAGATATTACTTTTCGTTTTGCTGTAGCGGGGTATGACAAAGAAGAAGTGGAGATTGAGTTTGAGAATGATGCTCTAAAACTAACTCTACCTTCTGTAAAAACGGAAATGGAAGGGAAGTTGAAAGTACTACACAAAGGGATTAAAACTTCTTCTTCTGTAACTAAGTATGCTATTCCACAGTCCAAGTACAATGTGGATAAAGCAAGTGCTTCACTAAGCAATGGAATTCTAACTATTTTTATTCCAGCTAAAGAAGACCTAAAACCAAAACGATTGAAACTAACTTAAATTAAGGAGGCTACTAAGCCTCCTTTTTTTATGTAACTTTTCTGAAAAAATACTACTAACATAATATAAAGAAATGATAGTATAAAAGTATTAGAGGTTTCTTTCAAATAAGAGCCGAAAAAAAGTGAAGTTGAGTGCCTTCTTTTAATATAAGAGGTCCTGCCTTCGAAAGTATAACTTTTAAAAACCTTATAGGAGAAAAAAACAGTCATGCGTAAAGCTATGCAAGAAAAAGTTCTTAAAGAACAAGAAAAGCAGAACCTCTCTGAATACAAGCAGATTGGTAATCAGCTTTTTGAAAAATGGTCGAAAGATCCCGGCGTAGGAACTAACATGGATAAGCTCATGGAAAAAGATGAGCAAAAGGCTCGTGGCCTTGCTATTATGTTAGAAAACCAAGAACGCCACCTATCAAGACTCACTGAGACTCAGATCTCTAGTGCGTTCTCAACAACCCCTGAAAACGTTCTTCGCGTTGTCAGACTTGGTTATCCGAATAGTGTAAGAGGAGAAATCTTCCACGACTATCCGATGGTAACTGCAAGAGATAGTATTTACTACCTCAGCCCTGTTTATGCTGCCACCAATAGAGGAGCTACCGATGGTAATGTAACTCACGAAAGTTCAGCTTATCGTTATGCTTCTGAAATGGAAGAAGAATCAGCTTCTGGTTCTGGTACCGGTCCTTGGACCCTTACTGTAGCTAATGGGCCTCTTCGCCCCTTCTCAGTCAAGATTCTTGCTGACAATACCCCCGTTGCTGTTGATGACGGTAGTGGTAATCTTGTTGGTGATGCTCTTTCAAGCGGGACTAATACCGTTGAATACACTGCAAGTGGTGGCGTAACTGTGAATTTTGATTCACTTACTCCTACTGCTGTTGTTGTTCAGTACTTCTTCGACTCTGAAGAAACCACTGATGAAATTGAAGCTGTTGAGTTACAACTTCGTGACTACCAGCTGAGAGCCAAACCTTGGCCGCTGTATGTGTCTTGGAGTAAGATGACTGAGCTTCTGCTTGGTACTACTCTTGACATCGACGCTGAAGAAGCTCTTCTTTCTGGAGCCGGCGACGAGCTGAAGAAATCTCTTGATTTCCAAGCTGTTAGAATGGCTTATCGTTATTCAAAGGGTAACACCCTTACCGAGTTCAACGCTGATTTTGCTGCTGCTGGTGCTGATAGTGAAGTTGCCCATGCTCAGAGTTTTACAAGAAAGCTTACTGAAGCTGGTCAGGTAATCTACAAAGCTCTTCAAAGAGGTGGAATTAACAATCTCGTTGTTGGTTCTGATGTGTACTCTTATCTTACTCTTCACGACAAATTCACCATGGACGGTGCTCAGCCCCAAGTAGGTATTTACAGAGCTGGTACGCTTCTTGGCAAGCCGGTGTATGTTGCTCCTGCTAATATTGTTCCTGCTGACGAAGCAATTGGTGTTTGGAGAAACCCAAGTGAAAGCAACGATATGGCGATTGTATTCGGTTCGCTGATTCCGCTGTATCAAACTCAAACTTTGGAATATAAAGAAGCTTACAAAGAGACTGGACTTTATCACTTTGGTGATAATAAGGTTCTCAATTCTAATTATATTGTTCGGATGAAGCTTAACAATCTGTAAGAGATTGACTTTATAAGATAAACTAAAAAACAACCCTCCTCTTAGTAGGAGGGTTTTTTACTGCTTATTTTACATTAAAATAACCTCTACTCTTGAACTATTACTAATATAATGTTATATTATAATTAGATTGTATAAAAAGAGGTTGATTAGTGGTTTATACTAAAGATTTAAAGAGTAGAATGTATCAACATTTATTTAAAGAAGGAAATACCCAAACCTTAAATAAATTAAATGAGGATCGAGACCCTGTTAAATATCCTTTCTTTAATCAAATTAAAAGAGAAGTAGAGCAAGCCACTAATTTTCTTCCTGAAGACATAGATTTCAATGCTCGCATATATTGCATAGAAAATGAACTCCATAAACATCCTACTTGCGTATATTGCGGTAAAAAAGTAACATGGAATAAAACCTCTAAAAAGTTTCCTACATTATGCTCCGCCTCTTGTAAAAATTATTATAGAAGTATTTCTCGTATTAAAACTGAGATGAAGCAAGATAAGCACTCTGAACCACTATTTAATATAGATACAGAGTGGAAGGGAGTTAGATATGAATATCAATGGAAATGTAAACACTGCGGAACTATTTTTACTGGTAATTCTGTAGGAAGAAGGGTACCGTTATGCCCTAAGTGTTTTCCTAAAGAGTATAAAGGTATTTCCGGTATAGAACTTTATATAACCGATCTTCTTGATGAATATTCTATAAAATATGAAAAAAACAAGAGGTTTTATATAGATGGAGGTAAAAATAAAGAGCTTGATGTATACATACCTGATAAAAACATTGGTATAGAAATAGATGGGGTATATTGGCACTCAGAGATAAGGGGAAATACCCCTAGAAGTTATCATATACAAAAAAATAATTTTTTTAAGGACTACTTTAATATTGATGTTATACATATATTAGATGTAGAGATGGTAAAATATTGGGATATAGTGAAAAGTCTTGTATTAAGCAAGTTAGGTATTTTTAATGAAAGAATATATGCCCGTAAAACTATTTGTGAGAAAGTAAACAAAAAGGAAGCGCAAGATTTTCTCAAACAAAATCATTTACAACAATCCTATTTAGGAAGCACTATTTTTTATGGTCTGCGAGATCAAAACAGTAGATTGGTTCAGGTGCTTGCTCTAGGTCATTCAAGGTACAATACTTATGAATATGAGATACATCGTTTTGCTTCTTTGCATAGTGTACAAATAGTGGGGGGATTTAGTAAATTATTAAATCATTTTGTTAAAAATTATCATCCTAAAAATATATTATCTTATGCTGATAAGAGATACAGCACAGGAAAAGTGTATAGAACTAATGGGTTTACATATATAAATACCAGTTCCCCAAACTATTTTTACACAAAAGATTATATGAATCTAGAGAGTAGAATTAAATATCAAAAACATAAATTACATAAACTGATTAATGATTTTAATTCTGAATTATCTGAATGGGAAAATATGAAAAATAATGGATTTGATCGTATATGGGATTGCGGTAATATGGTGTTTGGATGGGGAGTAGTAGAAGAGAATATAAAAAATAATGAAAAGCAAATAGATTATTTTCATAAGCCAGAACACCATGAAGAACCCCGTAAAGAAGGGTACGAATATTGCGAAATTTGTAAACGTAATATGAAGTCTCTCAAAGGTCTTAAAAAACACTTGTCAATAGCTCACCCCGAGATTGATCGCAAAGATTACTACAATAAATACTTGAAGTCTCAAAATGAGTCTACTATATGCCCTTATTGTGGAAAGGAAAAAGCATTTTCAGGTTCAGGTATGTTCTATTGGGACACTTGCGGAGATAAAAAGTGTAAAAATAAACTCAGTAGTGAAAAAATAAAAAAACATCATGCTAAGTATACAAAAGAAGAGTGGAGAAGTGTGTTAGAAAAAAGAAAACAAACTAATCTTAAAAAATACGGAACAGAATGGGTAATGCAAAACAAAGAAGTTAAAGAAACACGTAAGAAGAATAATTTAAGTAAGTATGGGGTTGAACATTTTTCTCAAACTGCAAAATGGAAAAATCAAGTAGTAGGTACGTCTCGTCACAAAAAATGATATAAGTTTGTTATAGTAAGGGTTTTTTTATTATATTCTTGTATTTTTTTATAAAAGGCATACTAATATAATATTAACACGGATTGCTTTATTTAGAAAAGGAGAACAAAAGCATGAGATACGCAGAAAAGAAGAAAAAAGAAAAAGGTGTAAAGCTTACTATAGAAGAGGATGTTAGAATTGCTGGCACCGACATCATCCTTGAAAAAGGTGATGAAATTATAGTTTACTCTAAGGTAGAGGAAGCTAAAAAGAAAGATGAAGAAGAAGAAATGGGCGACGAAGACGAAAAAGAAGATGAAGAAGGTGAAGACGAAGAAGAAAAAGATGACGAAGAAGAAAAAGAAGAATCTAAAAAGAAAAAGAAATAAGTGAACTCTTTACATCAGCCTTTTACCTCCTCCTCTTCCTACTACAGATTGAGGTAAAAGGCTTTTCTAAGTGGTTTATTTAAGAAGGAGTAAACAAGAATGAAAAAAGGTATTGTGGAAATAAAAGAAGATACTCGTATTGGGAATATTATTCTTGAAAAAGGTGATAAGATTCGTATTCTAAAAGAGGATCATTTTAAAAGATTTCTTGGACCTGACTTTTCCAGTCTTACAACAGAAGTTTACAGTGATAAAGGTTCTAGATACTTAGCAACAGATTTAGCTAATCTTTTTATGTACATGTCTGAAGATTGGGCAGATGTAGATTACGAAGTTTCCCAGCTTTTTAGGAATTTAAGCTTTACAGCATCTAAACAATTCTAAGGGAGAAGAGATGTCTCAACTTACACTTCCCGATGACATATATCAAAGAATAATGACTTGCATGGGTTATCCCATTGTATCGGAAACCGATTTAGAAGTAACAAGAGATCAAGTGGAAGATCTACTCATTTTGCCCGCTCTAAAGAACATTTACTTCAAATGGTTTCCCGTGAAAGAGGAAGCCTCTTATCAAGTCAATTCTACATTTTCAGTGGATTTTCCTGATGAGCAGACATGGGGCGTACTAGATCTTCGTCTTAACACCCGCCCTTATTATTCTACGATAAAAACAGGTAACCCTCTTATTAACGACCTCAACATCAGACAAGCGGAAAGCAGAGGGTATGCTAATATGTGGAATACAGGAAACGACTATGGATATAGTGAAGTGTACTATGCAGAGAAAGCTCGTAGACAAAGTATCACAGATACATATAAAGGCTTTAAGAAAACAATTGATTATGCTAACAGAAAAGTCACAGGCTACAGCAACATTACAGGCCAATTGTCTATTATATGGGCTAAATACTCTTTAGACTGGGCATCTGTTGATTTTAGATTTGAAGAAGATGTTATTAAATTAGCCCAGAGCTATGTTCTTCATTATTTTGGTTCTTTACGCAATCAAATCTCTACCTCCTCTCCTGATGATTTAGATGGAGGAGAGCTTATTTCTAGAGCAGAAGAGTTATACGAAGAAGTAACAGAGAAGTGGAAAAACTATCCTAAAGTTGTGCTGCTACGGGGGTAACAGTTTATGGGTAATTTTACCATAAAACAAGTCATGCTACTTACCCGCAGACACTTCCCCACACGCTTCAACTACAGAGAAAGAGATGTATTGAGGCGTGTAGTTATCAAAGAAAGATATGATATAAATGTTAATCACCCTGAGCGACCCCAGAAGTATTTTAAAATAGAAACCTTTTCCTATCCTCAATACGGAGCTTACGTTAGGGGGAGCAGAGGAAGGAATCAGCGAAGAATACGTCATCAATACGAAAGCATTCTTACCTTAAAAGAACTCACCCTCAATAATAAAATATGGAAATATAGATTAGGTAGTTATAAGAAGTGGGTAAAGAAGCCTCCTCAAAAGCATATTCAATCTCTGTATCCCGAAACAAGAAGACGTTTTAGAGAAAAAGCTCAAAGAAGAGCACGCACCCAACAAGAAGCTCAAGCTGAGTATAGGCGTTTAGTTCAACGACACAAGCGCAGTGCTAAGTATTTAGATGTTGGCGACTATAACGCCCAAATGCTAGGAATAAATGGTGATTTTATTTTTAGAGATGCATGGGCTCTTCGCTACCACGGACACTTGTATGGGCAGATGCATCCTCTTAGATCAGCCCCGGAAAGAAATCCAAGTAATATTCCTTTTTTTCCAAAGCACGGCTTAGCTCTTATAGAACATCTTATGAAAAGAGGTATCTTAAAAGATGAGTGATCCTCTAATAGAAACTTTCCATGAGATATCCTTTAATTTTGATCATTTTACTGTTATATTAAATATAGAGGAGGATAGGTGGTACGCCGAATACATGGAAGAGGAAGATGAGGTAGAACAAGACCTCGACTTCCAAGCCATAAAAGAAGGTGTTCCTCAGCAAGTTTTAGATTTTACAATAACGGAAGAAATTGTAAAAAAATTAGAAAAACTTGCTGAAAACTATAAAGACGCACCATGGACGCAGAGCTTAGAAGGATACAACAACGTTTAGAAGAAGACTTGCCCGGATTTTATATTTCTTTGAAGGAAAAGAGAAAGCATACTGAAATCTTCATTAACAATACTCTTATTCCTATAAGTTTTGATAGAGTGAATATTTCAGAAGTACCAACACCAAGTGATAATGTATTTTATAGTTACTTATACGATTACATTGTTAAGTATCTTTATGGGGAAATATAACTAATATAATAAGAGGAAAAGAATGAAATTCATAAGCAAAGTATACGATGAAAATCTCACAAGAAATACAAATAATTTTTACAAAGAGATAACTTGGACATTACAAGAGAAAGTAGAATACGATGTAAATCTTCTCGCTCTGGGAGCTCTTACCCTTCCTGTAAACACTATAGAAGATATTCGCTTAGTGGTGATTGAGGCGACAGGAGAAGCGACTATTACACTTACAGGAGCAGAAGTAGTTCAATTCGGTATAAAAGATTTTTTTGCTTTTTCTCCTTCTGAATTGTTTTCTGCAGGATTAGTTTCTATTGGGTTTGCAGATACATCGGGGGAAGAGAATACAATAAAAGTAAGAGTGTACGGTTATACACCAGACAGTGATGAAGAGGGAGAATCATCCTCAAGTTAAGGAGCAAGGATAGATGGTTATACTTAAAAAAGTAAAAGAAGAAAGAAATAGACTACTTAAAATTAAGATTTATGTAGAGGGAGAAAATCAATATCGCCTACGCCCTGTCGAAAACAGGCAAGGGGATGGGGTTAACAAAGGGGAGTTTCGCTTTAGAGGATCTGAAGATGAATTCGCTTTGTTACTTAGACGATTGAAAGCAAAGGATCATGAAACCGATCCTCCCTCAACAAAGAACAGAACATATAAGCAGATGATTCAAACAGCCAAAAACGGAACTGATCCATATATTTGGATTTGGTCCAATAAGTGGGCTGCTAGAAACACCATCCAAAGTATATAAGAGAGGTAAAGAAAGATGAGCCCTTATGTGAAAGCATTGGTTAAAGAAACAGGACAGTCAGAAAACGATATTAAAAAGTTGTGGGAAAAAGCTAAAGCAAGCACCTCTGAAGCTTACGGAGTAAAGGAAGAGGTTTTTGAGAGCAAGCATTTCGAATATGCAAAGCGTATTGTACTCTCTCATCTGGGAGTAGATGAAAGATTTAGTGTAGCAGAGTTTATTAAATCTGAAAAATCCGCTAAAGACTTTATAGAAGAAGCAGTACAAAGCTCTACTTCTTTTGGAATTGATTCAGTGATGACTCATAAAGAAGAGCCGTATAAAGATGAAGAGGAAGAGGAAGATGAAGATGAGGAAGAAACAGAAGAAGATAGGTTGTATAAAAGAGATGGAACCGGGCCTCATGGTCAAGGCGCTGGGCCTGGAAAAGGAAAAGCAGATGGAACCGGCTTGAGTGAAGCAGATGAGAGAATTTTTTCTGGCAAGGTTATTCCAGATGACGTAGCTTTAGAAGAGGAGTTGAAGAAAGTAGATGAAAATGCAGAAGAAAAAATGACTGATGAGTATAAAGAAGAGTTGAAAGAACACGAATTGTTATAAACAATACCCTCCTCTATCATTTAAAAAAGTGATATTTTTTGTTATATTATAACATATAGTAAGGAAATTACAACACAACGAGGAGGGTATTTTCGTGGATGAAAATACAAGAGAATACATCGATATGGTAAGTGCTGTCGTACAAAAGTACAGACGATATGCTACCCTAACCGATAATGAAATTATTACACCAGATAGACTCAACGGAGCTCTTGCTAATTATGGGCCTATTCTTTTTACTCTTACATCGGAGTATCAAAGAAAGAAAGCAGAATTGATTTCCGCACAGAGAGAGTTCGATATGTGGTGGGATGAGAGATTCGTAGCTACAAGAAGAGAGATCAACACGAACGATATCGCGGGAACTAAGTGGCTCTCTAAACAAGAGCTTGAATCTGAAACAAGAGTAAGAAATAAAGAAGAGTTTAGGGAGAAGAGGTCTTCTTTAGATCGTCTTGAAAGGGAACTATCCCTATACCGCCAACTTGTGGAGGGGTGGAAAAAAATAGATAATCTACTCATCAACCTTTCGCTTAATATGCGAAGTGAACTTCGCTCTCTTTCTATAGAGGATAGAGCCAACTCTGTAAAAGGAGAAGAGAGAGCTCAAACAAGAGTTCCTTCTGCTCGGCGACCAGTTTCTTAAATCTTTTCTATATGAGTACTAATATAATATAATACTCAAAAAGGAAAGAAAGGTTGAGCCTACAAGATAAAATCGCTAAAAGCCAAATACAAGCCAGACTCAAACTCCGAGACTATAAAATAAGTCAAATAGGAATAGAGTCTGTTGTTGTTCGTCTTAAAGTAGAAGAAAACATATATGGAGACGAAACAGTAGAAATTATTGATAGTGATAAAATCACCGTTAATTTAATTTTTCCTGATGACCTACCCTACACAAGACTAAGAGAGGATGTTACAAGCGCAGTCGCTCAGCCAGAAGCTCTTTACTTTTACGATGTACTTCCTATAGAAGGATTTGCCGCTCATGAGGATAATGTGGAAAAAGGAGATATTCTTATTCATATAATTCATGATGGAAGGAGTGCAAAAGATTTGTATTTAGTATTAAGAGTGTCGGAGCTGCTAGGAACAGTGCAAGCAGGTTACATTACAGGAAGAAAGTTTAATTGCTCTCCTCATAATATGCCTCTTCCAGAAGAGGTGCAGTCTATTGTAGAGAGCTATGGGGATGAAATCTAATGACAACAGGAAAGCTTCTAAAGACCCAATTAGGGCTAGATAATTTAGATGAAGTAAGAATAGTGAGATTTGTTATTTCCTCTTACAAAGTGTTAGGAGTGTTTTTTGACTCCTATAGAGACTTCTTGGTGACTAAACATAGAATATCAAAGTTTCCAAGAGTCGCTACTATTTTTAGTGGTACTGATCTTTTGCATGGGGATAAACATTATACCACCATGACTCCTCCTATGGATATAGAGGATTATGACGGCAATGTGAAAGGTGCGTTAGTGATTCCTGTAGACTTAGCAGGTGATCGTTTTATAAATGACAAAGAATATACAAAGAAGTTTGAGAGGGTAGAAAAGAAGACAATCAATCGTCCTCTTATTCATTATCCTAAAGGAACACTTAAAGAGATTTCTCTGTATGACTTAGCTGACGCAGGTAATGCAAGCGACTTTACACAGACATGGCGCAAAGATAGAAATAGAGTAATGGGTGCAGAAAACATTACAGCAAAGCTTGTTGATTGTGTAATAAATGAAGCAGAAGGGAGTGTTACATTTCAATTCTTAACTAGTGCTACAGAGCTTGGGGCTAAAGCTCCTAACGATAACATAGGAAGCTCTTACAGATTTTATAGCACTGATAAGATGGAAGTAGACCCTTCTTCTCTCTCTCTTAATCGCAATCGCGCTAAAGTGTATGAGATTCAAGTCAAGATACTAGGAGCTTTAGAGTGGATAGAAGCGTTTGAAGGAGAGAGTATAGGGCAGAAGGAGATGAAAGAAATCTTGGAAGTGAGCGACGTGCAGGTATTCAGTACTAGTCCTTCGTTTCAGTTCCAAGGCTTCAATTATTGGCTTACACAGCTGGATGCTTCTATGTATCCAGAAAGTAGACGTCCTCAACGGTGGGATGCATTTCACGGAGATGGAGAAGCATTCTTAGATAAACATTTATACGGCTTAATGAGACAAATCAAGTTCTTTATAAATCAGATGGCAGCTATGCTGTCTAAAAAATTAAAAAGTAGAGGTTTAATTCAATGATTGAGACGAGAAAAAACTTAAAAGAAGTTCACCCGGATGTTGGCACAATTTTGCCTTGGGAGAACAGAGACAGCTTAGATTATGTTCAATACACGAGCTGGAGATGGGATATTTCTCTTCCCTTTATCATTAAGAAAAAAGGATAAACTCTATGGTTAAAATTAAAAAGTTTAATGAGATTTTAGACAAACCGCTTCCTTACGAACAAATTGCTAGTGATAGGTGGCGATTTGAGCTGGGGAATGAAAGAGATAGTAACCACGCAGAGTATGTGGTAGATGTGCTTAGCAGCTGGGTAGCAACAAAGGCAAAAGAAGTTCTTATTACCCATTTCATGGAAAAGTTTCAAGGAGCTCTCCCTCCAGATATGCTCCGAAAACTTATGAGTATTGATTCTTGTCCCGATATTGTGTTTTATAGAGAGGATACAGAAGGGACACATTTCAAAGTAACAGATACAGGGGAACAGTTTACTATTCTTTCTACTGTTGTAGAAATCATAACAAAAGAAATTCTTTCTCAATTCAAAGTGCCCTTAATCTCTTTTAGTGCTAAGGAGAAATCCAGAGAAAGAGTATACAGGACTCTTGTTGAAAGGTTTATTAAACAGTTTCCCGATATTATGTTTTTAGGCGAGTTTGAAGGGGTCGATAAAGAGATGGTATTCTATTTTATGAGAGAAAAAGAGATGTTAGAGTGGCTGAAGAGTGGTATGGCGAGGTTGCCGATATGGTAAGAATAAAAGAAATCTTAGATCAACCAGTTCCCTATAAAAAGCACAATAAGAGACAGTACACTTTTACGGTGGGGGAGAATGAGTATGAGGTGCACACTAAGCATTTCAGCCTGGAAGATATAGCAGAGGATATGCTAGACCCTTTAGTTAAGCAAATAGAGGGTATAGTACCCATAATTGATCCTTATGAAATTCGTGAAGGTGTAGAAAGAACCCTTGCTATTTCTATAGAGTTTGCTCTGTTAGGTGATGGGGATAATATTCAGTATGACTTAACCGATACAGGAAATCAATTCACAGTACTCTCTACAGTAGTGGATATTGCTATTCATGATCTTATACCAGATTTGATGAGTTATACTTGTGCTTTTTGTTTCACAGCAAAACAAGAAGAACAATCAAGAGTAAAAGTATATGAGCTGCTATCTAGAAAGTTTGCTCGTGCTATTCCCGAACTGACATATTTAGGATCGTTTGATCAATACGGATCAAGAGTCTACATATTTATGAACATAGAGGAGTTTATAAGGAAATATATAGACACCTCTTATATATAAACTTTTAGGAAGAAATCAGAATGAAAAGAATAAAAGAATCAGTTTTACAGGCTATAACAGAATTAAACTTAGAGGATGCTACAGATCAAGAAATTCTAAGAATAGCAATTTCAGCGGAACAAAGTGCAATAAATCTATATAATATTCTTGCGCGTGCGTCCAAGCACTCTTTACTTAAAAAAGTATTATTGGATATTGCAAAAGAAGAAAAAGTACATATTGGGGAATTTCATGCCGTTCTTGATCGTGTTGATTCAGAAGAAGTAGAATCTCAAGAAGCGGGGTATGAAGAAGTTATTGATATTGAAACTGAAGTAACAATAAATGAGATAACTCTACATCCTGGGCAAAAAATAAAGGTGTGGAGTAAAAAGTAATGGAATTTTGGAAAGGGTTTTTTGCATTGCCGGAATGGTTTGTAATGGTATTTTTATCAATTTTATTAGTAGGTTTTATTTTCGTTATTAATGAGCTTGCTAATAGGAAGATGAAAATTAGTAAAGAGGGTTTTATGTTTGATAGGCTTAGAGAAAAGAAGAGCTTATTAATTCAGTTAATTGAATTAAGTCATAAAAAGAAAAAAGAGAAAATTAAAATAGAGGATTTATAAACAGCAACATTAAATAATTTTTAGGAGAAGATTAATGATACAACTTAAAAGATTTGGAGTAAACGAAAGTTCGTCTTTTCAGAATTGGGAAGGGGGAACTTGGAAAGGTGGAACTTGGAAAGATGGCATTTGGGAAGATGGCGTTTGGGAAAACGGCCGTTGGAGAGATGGTGTTTGGAAAGGCGGAACTTGGAAAGATGGCATCTGGTATAATGGTACTTGGTCAAGGGGGACTTGGAAACGAGGAACTTGGAAAGACGGTTATTGGGCAGATGGAATTTGGGAAGACGGAACTTGGGAAAAAGGCTGGTGGCACGATGGGGTCTGGAAACGAGGCAGATGGGAGCTTGGTTGGATTTATGACCCAGATAGAAAAGGTAATTTCGAAGCCGATTGGGCCTGGAAAAAGGATTATGTTTATAGCCTCATAGACCCAGCCGAGTATTTTAATAGATAAACAATGAATAAACAAAAGTTTATTGTAAAAGGGCAGAAATAAGATGATTCGGATAAAACAAATTAGTAAATCCAATATACCTCTTCATGAGTCCTCTCTTGCCGAGCTTAATAGCGTAAGAGTAAGAATTCCTAGAGAAGCAAAAAAGGGAGACGATCTTCTTCCTTATTTTACCTATCTTTACGAGGTGGAATACAAATACAATAAACTTGTTTCTTATAGATTTTCTGGCTCCTTAGATAGAAAAGAGAACATAGTAAATATTTTGAAAGAATTGGGGGAGAAGTTAATTCATCTACTTTCCCCTACTTTTTTAACGGTGTTTGAGGAGTGGCTTACTCAACATGGAATACAAGAACCACGAAAATGGGCGTACTTGCGGTTTCATGACGAGAAAGGCAAGTCGATGTTGGAAGAAGAAGGTCTTCTGTATACAATGGATATAATCGCTCGCGAAATAGAAGGGTATAATCCTTCTGTAAGAACGAGAAAGGATCTCTTTTGTGCTATTGCAGTTGAAAAGGAAGAGTTGTTTACAGATCTAAAAGCGGAAGTAGAAAAACAAACTTCAATGAACTACCTTACTCCTGAACAATTGTATGATGAGCTTGAAAGAATGGGTGTTTTCGAAGATGAGGCTCGCAAAAAGATTCCTCTTGTTGATACTCACGAAATGATGATGACAGCATATGAAAAAATTCTTTTTCCAGCATGGTATAAGTTTTGGAAAGCGAAGGGGCTAGATAAGACTCATGCTAATATTAAGAAAATTACATCTCAACTTAAAAGCATTGCGAGATATCCTGTAGAAGAACAATTTATGATTTTGAATATTGCTAAAAACACCAATCATCAAACAGGTAGTATGATGGAATATTATGAAGATATGTGGGGTGTAGACTATGCTGCTCTGCAAAAACTTTCTAATCTTAGCACGAAAGAGTGGGATAATGAATTAGAAGAAGTTGGCGTACTAATATAATATATTGAAATTATTTAAGGAAAACAAACAATGAGATACGTAAAGAAAGATAAGATAGAGGAAATTGGGTTTACCAAATACCTCCCTTTTAGCATTAAAAAAGATACAGTCAAAGAGTTTGAAGCAGAGTTCAAGATCAAAGGAGAAGATGTAAAGCTACAAGATACCAACGGAGAGTGGGTAGATCTTGCAATTATGTATCCTGGCGCTACATCGATTACGTATAAGGTAACGCTTACACGTCTAACTTCAACAGGGCGTATAATAAAGGTGAATAGAGAAGGGCTGGAAACACAAATAAAAGTTTTTATTCATACGCTAGCTTTTAGTAATTCTCTTTCAGGTATGAGCAATCTTAAATCCAATTTAGGTACGTTAGTCTTTTCAACTATTGCTAAAATTCTTACCGCATTTCAAGACCATTATCAAGACCCTGCTGATTTTCAATGCATATCTTTTACGCCTGCTTACGGGGATTTGGTTCCTGTTTATGAAATTCTATCGAGAGAAGCAGAAAAGCAAGGCAATCTTATCTATGCTAATAAAGAGACGGGAAAAAGAGATAGACATTGGTATTTATTAAACAAAAATATATTTAACGCATTACTTAAAAGATTAGGAAAGGAGTAAGAGAGAATAATGAGATTAGTAAAGAGCTTTGAAGACAAAAAGAAAAGCACTCAAGAAGCGTTTCGTGCAGGAAAGGCTGCTGAAATGGTTCCCAAGATGCTGAGAGTGTTGAACAGAAAAACAGGAATTGATTTTAGTGGGATGAAAGAACCAGCTTCATTCCCTATTGAATATCAAAACGCAGAAGGAAAGTTTGCTGGTTATATGTCTTTCTATGGTACATTTGAGGCTATTAGACTTAACTTTGCTTTAACAGGTAGTTCTGATAGCATTGTGTCGGTAGATGTGTTTGAGAAGGTATCTAGGACACCCACTTATACAATTGAAATTCCTCCTCAGTTTAATATTGTACAGGTGCTAGATCATATTGCTATGGTATTGACTGGAGAGTATTTCGATGTTGTAGAAGAAAGCTACAAGGCTCAAGCAAATCTCCAAGAAAGGTTTTCTCATAGGAGTGGTGTATTAGAGTGGATGCAATCAGATCCGGGCGCTGCTGCCGAAATGGCAAGAGGGAGAAGCAGGGATTGGGCTGTTATCCAAGACATGTATTTAAATTGGCTCAGCTCAAGAGGCATCAGAGAAAGTATTCCAAACGTAGGGACTTTTCAGATGTATTGTCGAAGAGCTTTCAGCGAAATGGGGGATGATAGAGCCGCTGACGCAATTCCTCACGTAAATATTAGAAGAGGCCAGCCGGAACAGCCTATTACCACTAATTCGAGTGCAGAGGATGAGTTCGAGCAAGAGATTATGCAGAACGAACATTTAGAGAAGTATGATCTTATGAAATTCTATTTCCGTCAAATGATGCAAGATAAACTCCCTGCTCAGGGCGTGTATCTCTACGGAAGAGGCGGTATTGGAAAATCATACTATGCTAAAGAAATCTTGGGTAATCTGCCTCAAACATATTATACTAAAGGAAAGGTTAAGGGATATGAAGGTCTCCTTACGCTGCTTTACAAGCATAGAGAAGGAGAGATTATTATCTTGGATGATATCCTCACCAATGATGATATGAAAAATAACACCATTCAGAACATTCTTAAAAGTATTCTTGATCCTGATACGCCTAGAATTGTAAAGGTGGAAAAGAAACAAAAAAGAGGGGATACTGGAGAAGCAGCCCCCGAAGTTAGTACGAGCGATGTTATAGATTTTACTTCCGATGCAGGTCTTATGGATGTGGAGGCAGGAGAGAGTATGTATAACTTTGCCTTTAATTCTAAAGTTATTATGATTACCAACTTTCCTAAAATTCCTCAACCGATTCAAGACCGCGTATACGCTATCAGTTTTCTCTTTACAGATGAGCAGGTAGCCGATATTATTCAACAAGCACTATCAGGTATAGACCCTACAGATGTAGATATTAACACGAAGCAGAGTATCTTGGACTGGATAAAGAGATTTATTCATAAAGCTAATCAGCCTCTCAGCTTTAGACTTTTCACCAAAGTGCTTCACATATTTCTCATGTCAGGAGAATCATTAGAGAGTAAAAAATGGCAGAGATGGGCTCTCATTGAACTTAAAGAAGGTAAGTATACTGCTTAGTTTCATTTTTGAAAAAATATTCAAAAAGCGGGAAGAGTTACTTGACTTTTCCTGCTTTTTTTGTTATATTATATATATACAACAAAACTGCATATACAAGACTCGCGAGGAGGAGAAGATGGAAAACACATACATTGTGTGGATACATAGACAAGGAAATAATTGGGTTTTTGATGATCGAGGCAAAGGTATCAAAAATGAAGCATTTGTTATGGGAAGTTCAGAAATTATTGAAGCTGTAAAAGAACAGCTAGGAAAAGAGCCTCGTACGCTTATGTTTTCTGATGTAGTGGAACTGGAGCATAAAATTGAGCTTCAGGAAGCATGCGGAGATCAATGGTCGCTGTACCATTCAGAGGAAACAGGAAGAGAAGGATGGCTTTGCCCTGTGTTGTATCAGTACTTCGAACAGCCCCCTGAAACGATTTATTTTTCCTTAGAATAGAAACTTTTAAAATCTTGTTACTAATATAACATAGTAACAAGATTTTTTTGAGGAGAAAGTAGAGATGCCAGTTAATTGGGTTAAAGACGACCCAAAAAAAGAAAAAGCTTGGAAGAGAGCTAAAGACATATTCAAAGATCAAACCAAAAAGAAAGAAGATAATTGGGGACCTGAAGAATGGGCTCAAGTTATGTCTATAGCAAAGAGTATTGTAAAAAGTAAGAAGGAGAATACATTGAAAAAAAGTATCAAAGAGATAGCCGAGAACATTCAGATTGGAGATGTTGTTAGCGTTCTAGGCTATGACAATTATGGTGACAGATCTTGGGATACAGCCTCTTATGGTGTTGTTAAAAGTATCCCCCGAAGAGGTGAGTGTACAGTGCGGTATTTAGATTCAGAAGCGGAAGTTGTAACAGTGTCTTCTTCTGAAATTGAGCTAGCTGACGAAAGGATTGCCGCGCAGTATCGGCGGAATAATAAGTTTAAATATATATTTGAAAAGAGAAAAAGGAATAATATTATGAAAGATAAGATTATAGAAATCAAAGAGGATATTAGGATTGGCGAAATTATTCTCGGGAAAGGAGACAAAATCCGTATTCTAAAAGAAAGACTCCATCCAGACGTGGTTAAGGCTGCTAAAGATTTAATAGAAGCTGTTTATAATACCTTTCCCGATGAAGATCCTTATGGAGGAGTTGAAGCTGCTGAAATAGGGGGGGTTTGTGCTCAGGCCCTTGTTCAAAAGTTTGCTGCATTGTTTGGAGATATTGAAATCAGGGAGTTTATAGAAGGATTAGAAGGCGGAGCCTATTACAGGTAATTTTCTAAAAAAAGTAATAAAGAGGAAGAAAGACAATGAAAAAAGACAAAATTATTAAAATCAAAGAAGAAGTAAAAATTGGAAACGTGGTGCTTGAAGAGGGGGACAAGATTCGGATAATGAATGAGCGTCTCTCCGTTACAGTGGAACAGCGATCTAAAGAGCTCGCGCGGGCTGTATATAACGAATTGCCAAAAGATGATGACTTTGACAGTGGTGTAGATTTATACGAATTTGGAGCTGAGCTAGTTGCAGCAGCTATCGCTGGAGCATGTGATGAATATAATATAGATAGTGATAAAGACGGCTTTTACGAAGGCGCTAGAGAAGCGGCCATACTGTAGCAAGAACAGGAGGGAATAATGAGAAAAATTCAAGAAGCAGACATTAAGAAGATTATTAAAGATCTTCAAGGCAATTTTGCAGGTAGTAACGAGGAACAAATGAAGAGCGTACAGCTCCTAAAAGGACTAGCGACTTCAGATGATCCCCTTTCTAATGAATTCATGAAAGCACTAGATAAGGAGACTACACGTATTTCTAAAGAAATGCTTAAAGAAGAATCAGCAGAGAAAAAGAGTCCTATCACAGTAGTGCTTGAGAAGAACATTAAAGTAGGTAATTGCATTTTAGAAGCAGGAGATACAATCGAAATTCTAAAAGAAGCAGCTCGAGATACAAGAGATATGATGTTAAGAAATCCTGCTGCTCGTAGAAAAGCAGATTGGGATGAACTTTCAGATGCTATACTTACTTCCGCACAGAAGGAAGCTCTCAAGAATATCGTACGTGAAAAAAGTATTCTATGGCTTGATAAAAACCTAGCAGCTTCTGAACCTATTTTTGATAAAAGTTTTGGTATGGAATACGTGGTGAATGTTGATAGAAAAGGTTTCTTTTATGTAGACACTGAGGGGTTTGATTACGCGCGCTACAGCTTGAAGATTCCCGATGAGTTCGCAGAAAAAGAACTATTGCCCATTGCAGGAAGTATATGAAAGATTGGTTTAAGTTAATTATTCAAACTATTGTTAAGTGGCTCACCATCATAGGCTCTGTTTTTACTATTGCTATGATGGTTCTTAAAGCTTTATCTCAAGATGATAATGAAAAGAAAAAAGAAACAAAAAAGAAAATAGATAAAGCTCAAAAAGATGTCAAAGCTATCAAAAAGAAACAAGAAGAAATTAAAAAGAAGAATGAAGAGCTGAAAGCCTCTAATCAAAAGATTGAAAAAGAACAAGAGGAAATAAATAGTGCTGTTACCGATGTGGAGAAGGAAAACCAAGAAATCAAACAAGCGCAAAAAGAGACGCAGTATAAAGTAAGCAAGTATTTTAAGGAGTAGAGGAATGAAAAAAGAAATTATTGAAATTACTGAAGAAATAAACCTTGGAAACGTAATCCTTGAAAAAGGAGATAAGATTAAAATTATCCAAGAAGATATGATGGATGTCGAAAACGAATTTGAAGCTTTTGTAGAAGAAAAATTGGACGATTTGATGACAGACATACGAGAAAACTGGCTCAATGAGTTTGATGATTCTTTAGTAGGTATGGGGCCAGAGTACACTCTTTATGATGATGACATCAAAAAGTTTGCAAAAAGATTAATGGATTTAGAAAGAAAAATACAAAGAGTAAGATAACGAAGATGAGACACATCCAAGAAAAACAGGTGACTGCTGTCGGAGTGAATGGCGTAGCTGGAGAGTTTTATTTAAATACGCTAAGTGCTCAATCTTCTCAGTTTCGTGTTGGTGACGTCGCTCATATAGCTAAAAAACTACGCGTTAAATTCGACTATTTAATGCAAGCAGTACAAGGGGCTATTAAAAGTGGATTTACAACTATTACTGTTCCTTTTAAGGAGTGGGAAGTTGATCGCGTTTTGCTAGCTATGGGGGAATCAATACAAGGGGATATTATGAAAAAAGACAAAATAATTGAAATTCAAGAAGAAACTCGGATTGGAGATGTGATTCTGGAGAAAGGAGATAGAATAAAGATTATAGAGGGGAAATCTGCCTCGGTAGCTAATCAAGTTAAAAAGGTGTTAGATACTGCTAATTTTCCTTATGAGGACATATCCCATACCCAATATGACGTTACTGTTCGGGCTAAAATTGTAGCTATGGGATCAGCTTGGGATCAATTAGAAGATCGATTTTTTTCTCTATTTCCTAATGCGGAGATTAATGGCATTGATATTTATTTAGAAGGAGTTGAAAAATAATGAAAGACAAACTTTACCTCCGATACAATAGAAGATATAATTAACAATAGATAATGAAAAAACTATTAGTAATTCTATTATTTTTAATAACTCCTTTCCTTATATTTGCTGAAGAAGACGTAACATACATACAAGGAGAAATGTTAATCATTCCTCCGAGCTATGCCGAGCTGCGACAAGCCTACATTGATATGGCTGAAGCGTATTTGAAAACCAATGATGCTCTTACTAAAGCTCTTGAAAATAATGATACACTATTAGAAGCAAACAAACAGCTAAATATTCTTCTTGATAAATCACAAGCCAACACTGAAGAAGCAATTAAGAATACAGAAGAGCTAATGGTGGGGCAAGATTTACTTATAGACGATATGAGTGAACTAGTAAATGAATTAGAATATTGGATGAATAAAAAACATTATATATCAATTGCAGGGTCTGTTATTTTAGTAAATAACGCAGTTCAAACAGAACCTCAAATAGGTATAGGTGTTAATGTAGAAATTATAAATAGGTTTTATACATCGTTATATTATCTTCCAATAGATAAATATGCTATATCTGTTGGGTATAGATTATTTTCGTATTAAAAGGATAAAGGAATGGGAAAAGTTTGTTTGTATAATGAAAAAGCTAAGAAAGTTTTCAACAATAGAGGAAAGGATTGGTGGGTAGAGGATTACGGAAGAAATTGGGGATCTGATGTAGCTATAAAATGGAATAATTTAGTTGTGCCTGAAAATTATAAACCTTATTATGCAGAGGACAAAAGAGTTGATTCGTATGGTGAAGCTAAAGAGCTGACAGCTGTTGAAATAGTTCCAAAAGATGTTATATTAAACGCTTGCGAAAAACATTTAAGAAGAATTATAGAAGAATTATACAACATTCAGGAGAAAACAATGGAAAAAGAAGTTATTGAAATTATAGAAGAAATAAGAATCGGGAATGTGGTTTTAGAAAAAGGTGACAAGATTGAAGTTCTTTCTAATTTAGAAGAATCAGATGAAATAGCAAAATTAAAAAAATATGAACGTAAAAAGATTGATGTAGTTGCTTTATATATTTCGGAAGATCTAAAACCTACGATAACCATGGGACAACCAACAATGGAAATTACAGGAAGTGAAATCATATTTAGTAACAATAAATCACATGTGCAGCTTCCAACAAGAGACATTATTTCTATGTATGAAGAAAAGGACTTTTTTGCAATAGCTTTTAAGAATGAAAAGAAACTTCAAGTAACCTTCATTGAAAGGTATTAATAAAAAAGAGGAAAAAGATGATAAAACTAAAAGAATTTGGAAAACAACTTAACGGCAAAAGATCTCAAGAAGTGGGAGAAAGAATTTGGGATGAATACGGTTACGATCTTTTAGAGCTATCGAATACAGAGTTGCTCAATGGGTATGAGAGTGAGTTGAGAGATAGAAAACTTAGAAAAGCCTATCTCGCTATGCTCTATGCTCGCTATGAAGATCGTTACGGAAGAGAACCCCGAAACATATCTCAAGTAAGAACTTCCTTAGATCTTGAAGAACCAAGGGTGTAAACTAATATAATATAATGAGTGTAACAAGTAAGTATTATACATCAGTAAACTTCCTCAATAACATTTATGCAGTAGACTTGCAGGCAATAGATCACTTTGCAGAACTGTTCTTTAACGGAGATGCTTCTCGAGTTATTTACGCCTCTAACGCTTATGCTTTTAGAAAGAGAGCTGATCAGAATGAGGGTAATCTTGAGCTTCCTTTCATTAACTTTTATCTTAACGGGTACGATCCTGGAATAAGAGAAAGGTGGCATGTTGGAGCGTACTCTTCAGGTATGTTTATAGATGAAATAGGAGAGAAGGTGCAATTCGCGCCTATTACTCTAAGTTATGAAGCAAGCTATTGGTGTCATACAGATTATGATGTGAAGTACGCATTCAGTGAGTTTGTATGGGATACGGATAATAAAACTATCCTTAAACCTTCTGTAAGTATAAAAGGAGAAGATATAGCTTTTCCAGCCCACCTTTCTTATAGTGGTCTTGATATCAATCCCACATATAATGAACAAGATTGGTTGGAAAGGAATAAGATTCATTCAGCCTCTATCGATTTTGATTTTGAAACTCTTGCACTCAAAAGTAACTCCAACGTAGTGGTTACAGAAACAGCTTTATTGAAGTTCGCAGCTGATCAAAATCTTCCTACAGAGGATATAGACGAGATTTATGAGGTTTTAGTAGAAACGTTGAATTAATTAGAACTCAGTACTAATATAATATATAGAAAGTTTTAAAAAGAAAGAAAAGGAGAGAGTATAATGCCAGCAAGCGCATCAAATTCATGGAGATTATCTGTTAAAGAAATAGATAGATCGTCTACCGTTATAGGGGAAGCTGGTTCAATTGGAGCAATGGTTATTAGAGCTCCTAAAGGACCTAAAGTTCCTATAAAAATTAATAAAGGTGAAGAGAAAAGAATTACTGATATTTTTGGTAAGCCAAGCTCAACATATCCTGATATCTGGGAAGCAATTGAATATTGTAAACAAGATGCTCTTTGGATAGCAGCCCCTTATGATGAAAATTCAGGTTCAGAATTAGGTGGGGTTCTTGTTACGGATGCAGGAACAGAAGCTTTAGCAGATGGAGTTGATCCCGACCTCGTATCAAGTTATTCTTTTAATAGTGATAATGAATATTTTGCTCTTTTAGCAAAAAGCCCTTATACAGATGATTTAGCTGTTAAGGTTACGTATAATACAGACACCACCTTCTTCACTATTGCTCTTTACAAAACAGAGGATTCAGGAGTTACTTATAGTTTAGTAGATTCTTATACAGTATCTCTTGTAGAGAACCAAAAGGATGGATTTGGTAAGAACATTTATATCGAAGAAATCTTTGAAGACAATGATTACCTACAAGTAGTAAGAAACTCTACTTACGATATAGGTAATGGGTTTGTTGATGATTCTACTTATGTAGCTTTTGCAGGAGGAGCAAGAGAAGAACCTGAATCAAGTGATCTTGTTGCTTCTTGGGATTATTTCAAACAAATTAGAAAATATGCAGCAGACATTTTTATGGATCCAACCGCTGATCCTTCTGTTGTGACAGCCTTTGATTCTCTTAGAAGTTCATACCAAAAATATTCATTCTATATTATGGCTATGCCATCGGGTGAAAATTCTACTACAGCAATTGCAACTAAAGAAGGCTACGGAGTGAATAATGCTGGATTAGCTTTTTATTGGAATCAGGGTAAAGTAAGAGATACATATAACAATTCAAGTTTCTGGACTTCTTTAATAGGTCGTGTAGGTGTGAAGCTTGCTCAGATGAGTGACATTTACAATGGGGGAGCTCCTGCATGGCAGGATGAAAACAATCATGGTGGTCAGTTAGGTTCAGGAATTATTGAGATGGAGTATGATCCTACAGAAACAGAGCTTGAAGCTCTTGATACTGCTGGAATTAACCCTATTGTTCAATACCCATCTTACGGCACAATGATAGTGTCTCAACGTACAGCACAGAGCCCGAATAACCTTTCTGATAGTTCTTGGATTGCTCATAGAAGACTATTTGATTATATTATTTCAAACGTTATGAACCAAGTTCTTGTGTATCAGATTGTTAAGCTGAATGATGAGTTACACAGAAGACTTGCTGTATCTAAAACTTCTATTATTATGGACCCGATTTTAGCAGAGAACTTACTTGCAGAATATATAGCACAATGCGACACGAACAACAACGATGCCAATACTCTTGCGCAGCGGAAATTCATTCTAACACTTGGTGTTAAGGTAACTCCTTTCTCCGAGACAGTACAATTAGAATTTGTGAATGTGGGTCAAACAGTATCGGTAAGTGAAGTAATAGGCTAATTACTAATATAATAAGGAGACTAAAGAACAATGATTGATAAAATCTATAATGCAGGCGACGATGCGCTTAGCAATTTATTTAACATGTCTATCGACCCTATTCCATACATCGATATAGAACCAACCCTTGTGAGAGTGCAAAGCGTTACTATTCCTGCTACAGGCGTAGAGACATATGAAGTACCGTATAAAGGTGTGTCTATTGTTAAGCCGGGTGGTAAAGTCGATGTACCGAAAGAGTTCAGTTTTGATCTTAGAGTAGATAGAAACTGGTGGATCTATAAAGGGTTGGTGGCTTGGAAGAATGCCGTAGGTGATTCTGCAAGCGGTGTAATTGGACCTGATGGTCCCGCTAACAACAACAGAGCAAACATTACTGTGTGGGCTGTAACTCCTAATGATGATGCTATCCCCGATTTTGGGGCTTGGAGATTCAAGGGTTGTTTTGTTCAGAATGTAGGCGATATTGGATTTGATTACAGTAGTGGCGATCCTATAGTGGTTACTATTACAATGAGTTATCTTACTTTGGATGATTCAGGATTATAAAAAAAGAGAAAGCAATAAAACAAGACGAAATTATTGAGATTCGAGAAGATGTACAAATTGGAGATCATATCCTAGAAGCAAGAGAATTGAACTAGTAATGTAAATGATCAATCCTTGTGATTGATTTTATATATCCCTCCTTTCCTTCTACCCCTCTTTATTGAGGGGTTTTTTATTTTCACTAATATAATAGAGAGGAAAGAAAAGCATGTCAATTACTTTAGACCCTACACAGAGAGAGTATCTAAACCCCAATTTATGGGAAATTATATTTACAGATGTATCACTACCTGTGAACATCCCTCTTCTCAGCAATGAGCTATCTATTAAGTTTCTTGTTTCCAGCACCACTCTTCCTTTTGAGAAGTTTGGCAAGGAGATGCGTAAAACAGGAACTAAACATATTACATCAGTAGAGTTTGTAGATGAGTTTTCTATCACATTTAATGAAACAGAAGATTTAGAGGTTTATACCTTTCTTAAACAATGGAAAGACACTATATACGATGAAACGTTCAAAACGTTTAAGCATGGGGCAAAGCACACAAAGAACGCTATTTTTAATATTCAGAAATATTCACTTCTCTCTGATCTAAGAGCTACGGGCGCTTTACCTTCAGGGGCTGTGAACAGCTTTTTTGCTTCCGATCTTAAATACAGAACTATAAAGACTTTTGAATTCAAGAACATACTATTATTAGGTATAGAAGATTTAGCATGGGACTACCAAGGAACAGGCAATAAACAAATAACAGCTAATTTTTCTGTAGATGAAGTAATAGAAAAATTCTCTTTACCTGCATAAAAATATATACTAACATATAAAGAAACGAAAAATATAAAGGATGAGATGTAATGAGTGATATTTTTGTAGAAGACGAATCTAATGAAGAAGTTGTAGAAAAGAAACAGAGTAAAAAAGCTCCTGCCTCTTATTTAAAAGTCAAACTTAGTAGTAAAGGAAAACTTAATACCCCTTCCACACTTCACGTGCGTAACTATACAGGAGCTGATGCTATGCAACTCGCTCTCGCATCTGAAGAAGATATTCTTGATACTATTCTTCAAGTGTTAGGGGGGATGGTGTGGGAAGATATAGATGTGGCTCACCTACACGAAAAAGAATTAGAAGAAATCTTAATGAATATCTATATCAACTTCTGGAGCTCAACTATCTTAGACTTTCCTTACCCTTACACACAAGAAGAGTTAGAGGAGGTGGAGGAGAACAAAAAAGAAAGAATACAGAGAAACGAATATAGGCCTTCTATCGACATACCTCATTCTCTCTTACAAACTGTTGATTTAGCAGAAGAGTTCAAAGAACCAATCACTATAACAATTAAAGGGGAGAAGGTTGCTTTTCGCCTACCCCGATTACAAGATGTGTTGGATGCAAAGAACGCTGTAGCGGAAATGTATGAAACAGAAGCGATGCAATTTAGTTCTTTTGAAAAAGTTCTTCAACAAAACGCTTCTCTCCCAGAAGATAAACAACAACCAATTACCCCCTCCACCTATAAAGCTTACATTAGTTATCTAAAGAACAGAGGTGTGCAGTTTGAAAGAAGACGACAAGCAAGCACCCTCATAAGCTACAATGGAAAAACTTTAGATAGCTTACAAGATAAGCTTGACGTATACGATACGTTAGATCTGCTTTTTTGGAAACGCTTCAATGAAATAGTAAAGAAGCATGGAGCTTTTGGTCTTGAGAATGATATAGAAGTCACCTCTCCTCTCACCGGAAAAAAAGTAACAAGGAGGTTCCAATTTCGACTCTTGGACTTTATACCGGCCGTGGACGAGGAGGATACTACAGAATATTCTGTTGTTTTTGGGTAACAGTAACTTCTCAGAAACCCATGAAGACTACATGCGCATGCCAGCTCATCTCATACTCGACAGAACGAAATATCTAGAACAGTATTACAAAAAGAAAAATAATGAGATTTTTCCGGGCCTGTAAAAAATTACTAATATAATATAATAGAAACAAAAAAGGTAATGGAAAAGTAATACTATGTCAGATATACCTATTCTAACGAGAGCTAATGAGAGAGTAGATGAGATTAATGCTCTCCTAACCGATGTCAATAAACCTCTATACTTTCTTAAAGATGTGGGAAGTAAAATCTACAAAGAGCTCTCAGAGATAAAAGATCTTCAAAAAGAGGCAGCTCCCGCTAAAGCTCTTCCTGCTGCAAAGAAAGCACAGGCAGAAGACGTAGGAAGAATGTATTCTTTAGATGATAAGTTCTCTCAAATGCTTAGTTTTCTAAGACCTCAAAAGCTATCTCCTAAACGTAATGTCATGCTCAATCACAGCCCAGAGTCAGTGTATATAGCTGACTCCATAACGGGCAAGCTAGATGATGTGGAAGAGGAGAAAGAAAAAGGATTCCTCTCTAAGCTCTTCTCTGGCTCAGGTCTCACTGCAGGAATAGGCGGTATGATGTCAAAACTAGGGCCTATGGCAGCAATTGCTGGGGGGCTCGTTTGGGGGGCTGTAGATGGAATTAAAGGATATTTTGAAGCTGAGAATTGGGGAGTAAGCAAGGTAGCGGGAGCGTTGGGAGGTTTCTTTGCTGGACCGGGCGAAGGAGGTCTCAAAGATGCTTTTAAGAATATGGGTAAATGGGCTCTTATAGGAGCGGGAGTAGGATCTATTGTCCCGGGAATAGGAACTATTGCTGGCGGATTGGTTGGAGCTGCATTTGGCGGTATATTGGGTTTATTTGGAGGAAAGAAAATAGCTCAATCTTTTGATAAGTTAGGGAAGTGGTTTGCAGATATATGGCAATCAGAGTTTATGGGAGGAGTAAGAAACTTCATGAAAGATCTTCCCGCTAACTTAGTAAAAGGTATACAATCTGTTCTCGGTTTTCTTGATAGAGAAATAACTTCTTTTTCATCTGATCCTGGAGCATGGGCTGCGGATAAGTGGAAAGGCATTACAGGAGCTATTGGAGACTTCTTTGGATTTATTGGTTCTTTTATAGGAGAGAGAAAAGAAGCGGCTACAGGATGGATACAAGAAAACCTTATTAACGGGGTGTTTCGTTTCTTTGATAATGTAGGCTCTGGAATTAAGAGAGGAGCAGATGCTGTATGGGGATGGTTACAGAGTAACTTGATTAACCCCATGAAAGATTTCTTTTTTAACATAGGATCATTTTTTGGATTCTTAGGAAGTCTTGATTGGAAAAACCATCCTATAGAAGCTTTCAAAACATTAGCGTTAAGTGGAGGCGGAGGGCTTGCTGCTTATAGACAATCTGAAATAGAACAGAACGTACAAGCTGAAGGGGTGAAGGCTCTTGGAAGAGACTTTGCAAGAATGAGTCCAGCTGATCAGATTAAGGCTCTTCGAGCTGAGGGACTTTACGTAGCAGGGATGAATGAATACACATCGGGCAACGATATGGTTATTCAGCCTAATGGAAAAATGTTTAGAACAGCTCCTGGAGATACTATTGTAGCTACACGCTCTCCAGTAAGAGCGATTAACGATAGTGAGGTAGATGGGGTTATGCAGAGAGCGGAGCAGGATGCATTGAGAGCGGACAAAACAGCTACTATGGTAACATTGCTCCAGCAAGCTGTAGAGAAATTAAGTGGAGAAGGAAGAGTGGAGAATAATATTGTTAATCAAAACTTTACCAGCAAATATACTCCAGCAAACATAATGGATGCACTCGTAATGGGGGTTGAATAAAAGAGAGTTATGAGAATACCATCAGGAAAAAAACTTAGAATAAACAAAAATGGATCTCCAGTGGTACCTGGAGTTCCTATGATATTAGAGGAAGATATTACGTTATCTCTTTCTTCGGAATTCAGCCCTCTCTTTGGAGGTGGCGATAACAAGATACTACGTATTTTAGAGACATCGGGGAGGATATCTAAAGGAGCTTTTGGAGTAGGCTTTTCTACAAAGTTCAAACAGTTCGGCCTGCAGGTGTGGAGAAGCACTGACCCTCTCTCCTTCCAAGCCACCGTAGGTTTCTATGTGAATAAGGAAAGAGCGGATGCTTTCAATCAAGTGTATAAACCTATTATGACTCTCGCGCAAATTCCTCTCCCAGACGCTCTTGCAAGCGGTATTCTGGTACCTCCTGGACCTACAGAAGTTGATCTTATTGATAAATCTCAAAATGATATTTATTCTTTAGAGATAGGGTCTATGCTAAGAATTGATCAAATTATTATAAAGAAAGCAGAACCCACGCTATCTACTGAAACAGATAATTTTGGATATCCGATATGGGGTAAGATAGCCCTAGATATTCAATCAGTATTCACAGCAACAAAGAACTTAGTGGATCCTGGTAGATTTGCTGGATTCGACGGATCAGTATAAAAAGGATTAGACAATGAGAAGTAGATACGATTTAGCACAAGAAGCTTCAGTAAAGGGAGAAGACGGTACATATTATAAAGATATTTTTACTATTCCTACTCAAGACTTTATTGCAACAGAACCAGGAGAAGAGTATCAACTCTCCGCTGATAACATAAAAAGACCTGACATTATGATGTTAGAGAAATATAGAATAGCAGAGCTAGATGATATTGTATTTTGGTTCAATAACATAGGGTTTATTTATGATGAAGAGCCTGGAAAACAGATTGTACTTCCTTCTCTTGCAAATCTAGAAAAGTTCTATTACGATAAGAGAGTTTAAGTGGCAAGCATAGAGTACTATACAACAAACATTCAATTCAATGGGCAGAAGGTGGATCTCAATCCTTCTCTCTACTCCTTTGCTATTTCCGATAGCATTTACTCACTCTATGCATCTGGTTTTTTTACTCTTCAAGACGAGACGGGGTTTTTACAAGAGTATCTTACCACCACTCCCGGACAAGAATTAGGAATAGAGTTTGGAGCTGAGAATACAAACATTAAAGCTCCTTATACATTAATAAGTGATAGGGTGGAGGAGATTACACATCCTGGTCTATTGAATGGGCCGGTGGAGGTGAGTTTGCTTCACGCTTGGTTTAGTGCTCAGCAAGTACGCAGTACCGCTTACAAAGATAAGATAGCTAATGTAGTGAAAAAATTAGTATCAAGATTTAATTTTTCAGGGGTAGATATAGATGATACGGGAAACAATGACTATTGGTATCAACCGCTTATTACAGATGCTAAGTTTCTTAATGACATTCTTCTTCCTTATGCTTACGCTGTCAATAGTGACAATACTCCTTTTTATTCTTTTGTTACCACTGACAATATATTCCATTTTAAGCACTATAAGAGCCTTCTTAACCAATCGATTGCTTCCACTATAGATTATAAGGTGGAGATGGGGACAAAGAAAGAAAGAAAACAGAGTGACACATATAAGAAGACGCAAGAAATAAAACGCTACACAACAAGCTTAAAAGATATTTGGAAGTATAAAAACAGGGAGATTTATTCTATAAGCAGAAGCGATGGGTCGTTAATAGCAGTAGAAGATCTTATTACCTCTCATCCACCTGCCTCTAACCTCTCTCTTCCTATAGCGGGGGATGCATCCACTCAAACAGGCTTTCTTTATGTAGGAAAAGAAAAAGAAGATCCGGGAACAAAAGAGAACTTAAAAGGGTGGCAGATCAATGAAGGGAAGAAGAGCATGTTTACAGATAGGTTTATATGCTTACTACCTTTTCACCCTAAGCTTCAATCAGGTAAGGCTATTCAGCTGAATATATTTATTGGAAGTGGAAATCAAACGCAATTATCAAAAAGATATTCAGGAAAGTATATTATAGAAAATTGTGATCATGTTTGGAATGGCGAAGAGAATCAAGGTTATACTAAAATAATAGTAGGAAGAAAGTATGTACAAATTCCTAACACATATAACCTAAAGGCAACACTACTATGATGAATGACTTATTGCTAAGATATGCGACAGTAATAGATAAGAGCGACCCAGATGAGAAAGGAAGAATACAAGTGCGTATTCTTCCTGAGCTTAAAGATGTTAAAGAATCTCTTCTTCCGTGGGCTGATCCGTACGTGGTGGGCTCCGATAGCACTAACGTGTCTATGCATCTTCCAGAGGAGGGGCAGACAGTTAAAGTACTAGTAGATAAGCTCTTCAAGTATTTTTACTATATTGGAGGGGCTTATTTAGATGAATTGTTCGATTATGAAGGAATAGAGAGTTCATTAAGTTCTGTTGCTGAATTATCTTCTTCCTCATACCCTGACATTAACTTTAAGCTGTTGAGTGATGGTACGGTATTTTTTCACAATGCAGTAAATGGTGATGTAGGTATTATTCAAAGTACAGGAACCTATTTAGTGGTTAACGATGCTGGAGAAATATATCTTAACGTAAATGGAACAGTACTAAGTATAGTAGACGGAGCAGTGAACTTAGAATCAGATGCAATAACGTTAGCGGGGGAGAGCGATAATGCAGTGCTTTGGACACAGCTTAACACCTCATTACAACAACTAATAACTACTCTTTCTACACATACGCATACTGATCCTTTATCAGGTTCAACAGGACCCCCTGCTTCTGCTATTACGCTTGATATAAGCGGAGCAAAATCAACAAAGGTCAAAATTGGAGGATAATAATATATGGCTTCAGGTTTACTAGCTGATGAAGTAATTGCACTACAAATAGCTAATACAGGAATATCGGGGAATAAAGACGATCTTCGCAACGTTACTGATCCAATTGAAGACTGGGTTGCTGCATATGGAGGTGGGCTTGTATTATCTCATGATTGGGATGGAACATCTCTTAGTGTTCAAAATACAGGAGGATCGTGGGGGCCGTATGTTGATTTAAAAGGGGATACGGGGGATACAGGGCCTGCCGGTCCTCAAGGTCCCCAAGGTCCCCAAGGAGAAAAAGGCGATACAGGAGATGAAGGACCGGAGGGGCCTCCCGGACCTGTTGTTATTGATTATGAAATTGATGGCTCTCTTTTTAGGTTTGAAAGTTATTTAGGTACATGGGGACCTTGGATTGATATAAGCGGTCCGGCTGGCACCGACGGAGCAGATGGAGAGGACGGAGCTCCAGGAGAACCCCCTGAGCATGAATGGAGTGGAACTCAATTAAGATTTGAAAACCCTAATGGAAGTTGGGGTAGCTATGTTGATCTGCAAGGTCCAGCAGGGCCACAAGGAGATCCGGGGCCAGCAGGTGCTGATGGAGCTGATGGAGCTGACGGGGCCGATGGAACTGATGGAGAAGATGGTATTGCTATAGCTTGGGAAGTTGGTGTGACCTATGATGAAAGAGCTGTAGTAACGTATGATAATAAATATTATGTAAGTCTTGTAGATAGCAATACAGGAAATACCCCTGATAGCTCTCCTACATACTGGACAGAGTATCTTTTTCCTGAACCCTCAGAAGAACTTCCTCTTGGTACTATTGCTTTTTGGGATAAATCACTTGAAGCAAAAATTAAAACCGTTAAAGCTACAGGAAGAAGAACAAATAGCTCAACAAGTACCAAACTAGTTGATTCCGATGCAACATTTAGCACTGATGGAATAAGTGCTGGAGATATTCTTTGGACTACAGAATGGCCAACTCTTGAATTTGATGGTACAGATGACTTAATAGACACTGGAGTTTCTAATAGTATTTTTACGACATATGATGGTGATAGTGGCTTTACTATTGAAGCTCTTATAAAGATTACTGACAGTACTTCTGTAAACCCGGATATAGATAATAGAATTTTTACTATTTTTAAAGCTTCAAACTCTACTATTTTTTCAGTAGGTGTTCACGGAAATGTAGTTAAAACTATGTCATGGGATGGATCAACACATTACTATGAAACAGGCAGTACATTATCTGATGATACTATTTATCGCCTCTCTGTTACGTATAATGCTAGTTCATTAAAAGTATATGTTAATGGTGTAGAGGATATTTCTTCAGCTATTGATATTGATTTTGGAACTACGTATGGAAATCTAACTATTGGAGGCTTCGGAACAGGAGCAGATAATAGAAGTTTTAACGGTATTATCAGTGACTTTCGAGTGTGGGATGGAGTACAAACACCTTCTTCTATGTTTGAAAGGTTAGAAGGAACAGAAACCGATCTTGATTATTATTGGAAGATAGATGATGGAACAGGAACCACCATATCAGCTACTACAGGAGGAACCGATGGTACTTCTTCCGGGCCTTCCTGGACAATGGAGGAAACCCTAACTGTTCCTAGTACTGTTGTATCGGTTGACAGTGAAACTCAAATAACCCTCGATTATGAACCATTAGTAGGCTTCTTTTTTACTTATACAATTTATGAAGAACCTGATGTTCAGCCTGGTTGGATTGAAATGGACGGTTCTGTTATTAATGATTCGGAATCTCCTTTTGATGGACTTACTGTTGAGGATATAATAGGGGAAGAAAGATTTATACGAGCAAGAAGCACAGCGGGTAGATTGCAGAGTCATGCATTTCAAGGTCACGATTGGCGCTTGTTTAATAAGGTTGGTGGGACAGCAGGAGGAACCTTTGATCAAGACGATGTGCCCGTAACTCAAGACGATAATACAACAGATGACGCATATATACTTAGAGGACTTCCTCCAAGTACTAATGCAGCTGATTGGGGTAAAACAGGATCTGCTCCTATCGAGGATGAGTTTGGAAACGGTGCCCCTCAAACTGCTGAAGAAACTCGGCCTATTAACATCTCAGCAATACCCATTCTCAAAATTAAATTAGGAACACAAACTAAGCTTGCTCAATACTATAGAATAGACGGTACTTCTTTTCATACACTTTCACTTCTTACATCTCTCTCTGATCCTGATAAATTAGTTATCTATGATGAAAGTACAGGATTGTATAAAGCAGTAGAGATTGATACCTTTTATGAATATCTTAACCCTAGAACTCTTAAAGACAAATATACAACAGGATGGGTGGCTTGTAGTGATTGGACGGATCAGTATTTGGGGGATTCACTAGGAAGCTCAGTCTCTCATGGTCTTAATCTTGCTCTTGAAGATCTGGATATTCAAGTATTCATAAAAGATGGAAACGATTTTATATTTAAGGCTTCAGAGGGACAAGGAGCGAATGCTGAAAACTTAGGTTGGCAACCATATTATGTCGACAATAATACTATTAGGATTAGAACAGCTACAAATGGTATAGGAAGAATTGAAACAGAGAGTGATAGCGCAAATGTAGCCCCTCTCTCCACAGAAGCTTATTGGTATAATGTAGTTATTCGCCCCAAAACATATCGAGGTGTGAAGGGAGATACGGGAGCGCAAGGACCGGCTGGACCGCAAGGCGACGATGGAGAAAGTATTATTGGGTTTGCTTCTCAATGGAGTGCTCTAATTGCTTATTCTGAAGATGCTATTGTAGAACATAATGGTGTGTTATATAAAGCTACAGAAGCTACTACAGCAGGGGATGAGCCCGGAGTTTCTTCTAAATGGACTGAATACAGTATATCAGAAAGAGGAGAAGAGCTCCCTCTTGGATCGATTATATATTGGGATAAGAGCTTTGAAGCTAAAAGTAAAGTAGTTAAAGAAAGTGGTATAAGAGATACAGGATCAGCTTCAGCAAAAATAACCGATTCTTCTGCTACCTTTGAAAGTACTAATGTAGAAATTGGTGATATTGTATGGTTAAAGATTGATGCTAATAGCGTTGCTGTGGATAGAGAGGCTTATTATACAGCAGACGGTGATGCTAATGATTCAAGCGGTAATGGATACAATGCCTCCATAGAGAATGATATTACGTATATTGAATATGAGAATGATCTTTCTGCTGTATTTGATGGTGTTGATGGTTGGATACAGCCTGGAAATGCTTTTTATAATAATACACGTTATGAAGGAACACTTTCTGTTTGGGTTACTCCTCGTGTTACCCAAGAAGCATTTCTATTTTTCACCGAAGACGCAAGAGATAGAGTATTAGCTATTCATGACGGAAAATTCTCATTTGGTATTTACACAAACGCAGGATGGAAAATGGTAGAAGGAGGCTCTGTAGTTGCAGGAACAGAATACCATGTTGTTGCTACTTGGAGTGAGACTACTGATGAAATTAAGCTTTATATTGATGGCTCACTTGTTAATACCACATCTACTGGAACTATAGGCACGGCGGGAGCTGATAATACAGATAACTATATCGGTAGAACGTATATGTCTTCCAGTCTGTTTGATGCTGGAGAGCCATATAATGGGTCTACTTTTGAGAATTATTTTGATGGTGAGATGAATGAAATTCGTATCTTCTCCTTTGCCCATGATTTTACTACTATTACTTCTTTGTATAATAGAGAGGATGTAACTTCTTATCTTGAAGCTTGGATACCTCTTAATGGCTCTGCTCTTGATATGAGTGATAATGAAATAGGGGGAACACTTAACGGAGGAGTTACTTGGAGTGATACTGGTTCTGGTACTGAAGCATTTTACTTTGATGGCGATGAAGCTTATATAGAATTATTAGATGCTACAGATGCAGGAAACGCTTTTGGAACAGGTTCAGGTAAATTCTCTGCTGCTCTTTGGTTTAAATCTACTACTCAAAGTGGAGATGCAAATGCAAGAATTATTTCTAGAGATGTTAGTGATTATTGGGATATTGAAGTTCATCAAGGAGAAGGGCCAGATCAAACTGTTGAGTTTAATATGGCATCAACTCTAGAAGAGTCAGTAGACGTTGCTGTTAACCAATGGCATCATGTAGCTTTTACAGTAGATAACGCCACCGATGCTTATAAATTCTGGGTGAATGGTGTATTGATAGGATCAGGAACAGGGGCTGCAATGACAGGCTCCTCTCGTCCTATTGTTCTTGGGCATAACACAGAAGCCACAGTTACACCAGGAACTGATCCTTTTATGGGAATGATAAGAGAAGTTGCTCTATATGATAGAGAAATAACTGATGAAGAAGTGGCTTATTTAGCTCTTGACACCATTTATGAATACCCAGCTACTGTTACGGTTATTACCTCTGAAACAGAGATTGGGCTTGATTATGAGCCTTCTTTTGATACTACCGCACCTTTTTCTTATAAAGTGTATACTGCTCCCGATGTTCAGCCTGGCTGGATGGAACTAGATGGCTCAGTTATAGAGGATGTTGATTCCCCTTTTTATGGTGAAACCCTCATTGATATGATAGGTGAAGAGAGATTTATCAGGGCACGGCAAACAGCAGGTAGATTGCAAGCTGAGTCAGTTAACAATTTATATCAAGTTAAAAACCTTCGACCTGGAGCAGACGGTGATGATGAAATCACCATACCAGATGATGGAACTTATAGCGATGATATAACACTGTACGCAGGCGGGTCAACGCGACATCTTCAATTTAAGCATGAAGGTGTAGATACGTACCCAATAAACATCTCAGCTATTCCTCTTATTAAGATTAAAAATTCTGTAGATACTGCTCTTGCCACTTATTATGAAATTACAAGTGATGGGTCAGAGTTTAAAAACCTTTCTTCTATTGGATCTTTAAGTTCTAATGATAAATTCGCTGTATGGGATGCATCAACTGATCTTTATAAAAATGCTACTATAAAAGATATTGCTGATTTCTTAAATGTAGAAGATGATGATAGAATAGTGCAGCTTTTTTACGGTACTACTACATCCGGTACATATGATTTACCTACTGGATATAGTTGGAATGATTTTGATTTTATTTTAATTGTAGGGGATAATGATGCTAGTGGGCATGTTACTTCTAGTTTAATTCCTGTAGAGTTCTTTTTAGCAAATACGGATGACAAATACCCCGGACTTATTATTTATTCAGGGGCATTTTATGATGCATATATTCAATATACTTCTTTCACTTCCTTTACTGTGGGAGGTGACACTGGCTCATATCAATTAAGAGCTGTATATGGATTAAAAACTACACAATTAAGAGGACCAGCAGGGGATGCGCCTGAACATGAATTCTCAGGAACTAATCTTCGTTTTAAAAACCCTGACGGCACTTGGGGGAATTATGTTAATGTAGAAGGGCCACAAGGTGAACAAGGTGAACAAGGGGAGCAAGGTCCTCAAGGAGACCATGGTGTAGCTTCTATATGGGCAGAATCAGAAGTTTATATGAAAGGAAATATTGTATCACTTGATAATGATCTATATATTTCTCTTGTAGATGCAAACATTAATAATGATCCTGCTCTTGATGCAGACGAAGATTATTGGAAACTTTGGAATGGATTTCAAGATAATATAGATGAAGTTCCGCTTGGGGCAATCGTAGCTTGGCATGAAAGCTTTGAAGCTATGGCAAATACTCCTCGCATAGGAGATGGAACAAACTATTACACCTCTTCTTATGAAGAGAATAAGCTAATTGATGCAAGAGTTAATTTTGAAGATTATGATGTGGCTGTAGGGGATATTGTTTATAATGCAACTCAAGAAATATTCGGAAAAGTAACAGTAATAAATGGTTCAGAGCTTACACTTGATTATGATACCTTTCCTACAGCGGGAGATATGTATTATATTTATCCTCCTGCCACTATTCATCCTTCTTTTGAAAAGTGTAATGGACAAGTTCTTAGTGATAGCTCTTCTCCTTTTAACGGAAAAACATTACCTGACACCAATTCAGCTCAAAGATTTTTAAGGGGCAGTAGCTGTTCTGGTTGGTTGCAAAGTGATGCTATTAGAAACATTACAGGTACTATTGATAATGTTAGATTTTATACAGGGTCAAGCGCAAGTGGGGTTTTTAGCTTATCAGGGGTAACTGCTAATATTGGCGGTTCTGGTGGGTCTGACTATGCAGATGTTAATTTTAATGCTTCAACTGTAGTTCCCACAGCTGATGAAAATAGACCTATCAATATGTCTGTTATTTATGTTATTAAAGTACGTAATACAAATACAATTAAATGGGCAACAGAGTATAGAGTATCAGGAGGGGAGTTTGCTAACTTTAGCTCAGCTACAGAAGACCCTCTTACTCTTGATCTTCTTGTATATGAACCTATAAGTCAAACTTACAAAAAACTCAATATGGGTGATGTAATTTTTAGTTACCCATATATGAGAGTAGAGCACAATATGACAGCAGGGCTCAACTCATTAGAGGGGCTCTTTACTACTACAAATGATGTTTGGTTTGAAGTTCCTCTTAATACGGTTAAAGTTAATGAAATTAGCGGAGCTTCCCTTGCTGTTGATAATGTTAGCTATATTTATCAAGTAACTCTTCCAGCGGGGAAATACAGAACTAATTGGAGTGTTCCTTTGCGTCATTCTGGGGAGGCTCAAACTAGACTTCGGGATATAACAAACGGAATTACTCTCTTAACAGGTCAGAGTGGTTATGCCCACACCAGCTATCAGCACACTACTAGTAGTACAGGAGGAGGACAATTTGAATTATTAGGGGAAACAGTAATTGAACTCCAAGCTGTAATGAATGATGCTGCAGAAAATTATGATTTAGGGATAAATGCAAATGATTATATTCCAGATATTGATATTGAAGTTTATAGTTGGATTGATTTTTGGCAAGTAAACGCTCTTAATCAAACTTATTCAGTAGATCAAGTAAACAATATCAATTTTCCTCCTGGTGTTCTTTTTACTCACGAAACTGCGGTGAGCGTTGCTGATGCGGGTGCGGATCAATGGAACACCACGCCTCTAAACACCAATAGACACAATGAGATTAGTGGGGCTACAGTAGATATAAGTAATCATCAACTCACACTTCCAGCGGGAACATATTACTTAGATTTTGGTCAATCCTTTATGTACACACTTTATAGTTCAGCGAGAGTGCAGGACGTAACTCATGGAACTACAATTGTACAAGGAACAGGGCAGTATCATGGAAACAGCTCAGGAAGCAGTGCTACGTGTGGAGGCAAAACGTATTTTACTCTTACAGAAGAAAGTACTCTAGAATTACAATATTGGGTTGATACAGCTTATTCACAAGCCATTGCAATTCATGGTGGAACCATAACTGGAACCGTTGTAGCTTCTCATCTTCATGTTCTTCAGCTTAATGAGTATGAGATTTCTCATACTTATACTGTAGATCACAATTTAAACTCTCCCCCGCTTCTTCAAGTAATTGAATATTTTGATGCCGGGAACGCACCAGGAGATTTTGGGTCTGCTAATGTTTGGAATAAAAGAAAATTAAACTCCATTGTGCACAATGATGGAAGTGTTCCTACAGGAAATGTAGACCTTACTAATCATCAGATTACTCTTCCTGCTGGAAAATATTATATTGAATTTTCTGGAAACCAATATAGTACTAATCACACTGTTACTAGATTATATGATGCTACAAATGGAGCAGAGCTATTAAAAGGTAAAAGTGTTTATGCTGGGCATAGTGCAGAATCAATCGGATCAGGAATAGTCGAAACAGCCTCTAGCATTGTAATTGAATTACAACAACAATGGGATAGTGAAGAAGCTGCTAATGAAATAGGACCAAGTGGACATCCTGTTTGGCTTTATAATGCTGAAATAAAAATATGGACGATTAACACCTATGATATAACAGAAACTTTCACGGTATCTACCGATAACAATTTAAACACACCTCCTCTTTTTATGATTGAGCAGAGGGATAGTGCCTCTACTCCTACTTCTACAAATACTGATCAAACATGGTTACCAAGAGAATTTAATACAGTAGCTCATGATGATAGCACAGGAGCCTCTCTTGATGTAGGTAATAGTCAATTCACTCTCCCTGCTGGTAAGTGGTGGATTGAATGGTGGGAAAATGCTTATGAAACTCAACACGCAGTGGATGTTCTTTATGATGTAACTCATGGCCAAATAGCTATTATGGGCTCCAGAAAATATTTTAACGTTGATAATATTGACGGAGAATTGATTGGAGCAGGATATGTAGAGCCAACAGGAGATACAGTATATGAACTCCGGCATTGGGGCTATACAAGTGGAGAGGATGATAGAACTTGGGGCCGTGAATTAGTAACCGTTCCTGTTAACTACGCTCTTAATGCACAGCTTAGGGCTTGGAAAGTCAATACGTATGACATAACTGAGAACTTTACTATAAGTCGAGATAATAATATTAATCGTCCTCCTCAAATGTTGCTTGAGCATAGAGCTGGAGCAGGAGATGAGGGGGGAGCAATTGCAGCTGATGATACTTGGACAACTCGCACCCTTAATACCGTTGTTGATAATGAAATTATAGGAGCAAGTTTATCAAGTAATCAAGTTACTCTTCCAGCGGGTAAGTATGATATTTCTTGGGTGCAGGATTTTTATGCAACTCAAAGAAGTATTTCTCGTTTATATGACATTACTAATTCTGTAATCCTTGCAGAGGGAATTGGAACATATGCTCTAAACACATACGGAGGATCTGGAAAATCAGTAGGGCAAACTACTATCGATCTTTTAGACGAAACTACCATAGAACTTCAATTTGCTGTAGATGTTAACTATTCGCAAGTTTATGCCTCTGGCCTTCAGATGGATAACAGCCGTTCACTACTCCAGAATGAAACCTTTGCAAGTTTAAGAATTCTTCAAGTAGAAGCTTTAGAAATAACTCGTGAATATAATATTCAAACATTAAATACTCTCAACTCTCCTCCTCTTCTTCATATGGAAGAAAGGCATGCAAGCGGATGGACAAACCCCACTACTCCCACTGATGATGATTGGAATACAAGATCACTTAATACTTCTGTATTAAATGAAATAACGGGAGCTACTTTTGATTCTGCAAATTACACCTTTACACTTCCTGCAGGCAGATATTTTATAGAAGCTGATTTTAAATCATATAGAACTGAAAGATCTAGACTTCGTTTATATAACGTTACTACATCTACCACTGAACTTTGGGGTAATAGTTCTTTTTCTGGATCAGGAGGGGGTTACGCGGATACAAGCAATACTATTGCGGGAGTGCTGGTACTCACTGAAACCTCTGAACTTAGAGTTGATAATTATATCCAAACAAGTGGATCTGATGGTTACGTTTGGGGAGCTGAAACAGGAACATATGAGCCTGTAGCTTATGAACTGTATGGTAGAGTAATGGTCTGGCAACAAGAAGCTCTTGAAATAACCCGCACTTATGATATAGAAAATGTAAACAATATAAATCGTCCTCCTATTCTTCATGCACAGCAAAGAGAAGGAACAGGTGTAGTGTCCGGAACAATGGATACTGCAGCTACATGGGAAACATCAGAGCTTAATACTCTTGTTACTAATGAAATCTACTCTGCCTCCATGGATACAATGAACCATACTATAACGCTTCCTGCTGGTAAGTATGATATGAATTGGTATCTAACTAGTTATAGAACAGAGCACTTTAGTTCACGTTTATATAATGTAACTACTGGAGCTACGCTTCTTTCTGGTAGTTCCGAAATGAGTAACAATGGGGATTATGTAGCTTCTAAATCGTTTGGAAGAGGGGTTATTCATCTTACTGAAGAAACTACTATTCGATTAGAACGAATCGGGGAATTCAAAACAAGTGATGATGATTGGGGAGAGAGTGTAGGAGATATATTCTTTGTTGAACATGAAATCTATGCTGATCTTTGGATTGAACAAGTAGAAAGCTACCAGGTAAATAGAACAATTAATTATGATCAAAATGTAGAAGCAGCTCCTCTATTTCAAGTAGAGGATAGAAAAGCGTATAATACAGATGGAGGAACTTTCACAGCAGGTGCTTGGAGAACAAGAGACTTAAATACAACAGTTCATAATGAAATCTCGGGAGCCTCCCTCGATACAGGAACAGCAATTATTACGCTTCCTTCTGGAATCTATGACGTTGAAATACGATGTCCAGCTCATGATGTTAATTCCCATGTTGCTAGATTATATGATACCACCAATTCTTCTGTATTGCTTAGAAGTGCTAATATGGCAGTGGGGGCGGGGGATTATACTGCAAATGAAGCAGTTATTAAAGGTAGAATTAGCGTACTAGCAGAAGTGGAGGTAGAGGTACAACATATTTGTGAATCTACCAAAACCACATATGGTTTTGGTTTAAGAGGTGGGGACCATTTTTCAGTAGCACTACCTCATGAAACATATACAAGAGCATACTTTTATAAAATAGGAGAGATAACATAATGGATGTAGCACTTACACTTGATAGACTTGTACCGGGAGCAAAATATAGAGGCTCATTAACTGCTAATACTCAAGAGGCATATGAAAAGATTAGATGGGAAGATAAAAGGGTAAAGCCTACTTGGGAAGAATTAAATCAAGAGACTCTTATTCTTCAAGAAGAAGATTTAGCTGATTTAAAAGATGAATATAAAAAGAAAGTAGAAGAGGAGTTTATCAATAAGCTGGAAAAAGGTTTTATGTATGAAGGCTCAACTATTCAGGCAGATGAAAAAGCTCAAAATAATATGACAAGTTACATGAGTGCAGTGAGTGCTGCTCTTGATATATTTCCTCTTCATTGGCGCACTAGAGAAAACGATTTTATTGTTATCTCACATATAGACGATTTTAATATTTTTGCTGCTTCTATGCTAAAATTCAAACAAGAGGCGTATGCTGATAAGTGGGCAGTAAAAGATCAAATAGAACAAGCCACTTCCAAACAAGCCCTTCAAGAATTACTAGATCAATATACTAATACGTTATAGAGAGACATAATAGTATAATTACAAACAAGGGGAATAACATAACAATGCATAAAACAATCTTAGAGGTGTACGATTGGGCGATAACTGGGCCTTGGTATGAGAATGCAGAAACCGACACAGAATGGAAATATAGAATGTGTGGGGAAAGCTATCCAGAACTTTTAGAAATTAGTTTTCAAGGATCAAGTGAGTTTTTCAAAGATGGGGAGTTACAATTAGACTGGAAGCAGAATTTTAATTTCTTTGCCAAGGCTTACAGAACAGCAAAACCTACGTGGCTTGCTCACAGAGGGTTTATTAAAAAATGGAAAAGTATAGAAAAGGATTTATACTTTATAATTAACAAATACAGACCAGGAAGAATTTCTATTACAGGATTCTCTCAAGGAGCAGCGATCGCTACATTAGCTCATGAAGCTATTTGGTTCAAGTATCCTGAGTATAGAAATAGGCTTAATACTGTGGTGTTTGGATCTCCAAGAGTTCTTTGGTTTTGGAACCTTAAAAAGATTAGAGAGCGGTGGGATCATCTTACTCGTTTTGAAAACGGTATGGATATAGTGGTGGGTATTCCTTGGTGGTTAATGGGTTTTAGACATGTGGGAAAGAAAGCTAAAACAAATAAAAAACCTCGATGGCCTAAACTTAGTGTACGAGATCACTTAAATTACCGGAAGTATTTATAACTCACTAATATAATATGAGTGACAGTAATCAAATATACGTCTACGACACAGACTATTCAGGAAGCATAGATCCTAACGGGCAGATAACAGAGCAGTGGGGAGAGAGTGCTCTTAGTCAATCTATTAAACTCTGGCTTGCCTCATATAAAGGAGATGTAGTAAGGGATCCTCAAAGAGGAGGCTACCTTACTTCTCTTCTCTCTAAGCCTATGACAGCGCTTGAAGCAGATGATATTAGGATGACATTAAGAGATGGGCTGGAGCAAGATTTTGAGCCAGCTCTAGAGGTAAGGCGTCTCATCGTAACACCAAATTATGAGAGACGCTACTGGCAGATCTATATAGAGGTGTACGCTCCCGCACTGAAATTAACCACTACAGTAGACGAAAAAATTAAATCAAAGGTATAAAGTATGCAGTTTGATACAGAGAGTATAAAAGCAAGAATAACAAATAGTTTAAGAAGTAAGGCATCATGGGCCGAAATTCTTATGTTTTCAACGAACAGTAGAATTATAGATGCTGTAGCGGAGAATATAGCTCAGCTTGCCTCATATGATGAGTTTCTTACTCGTAATACAAGATGGGATTTAGCTACGGAGAAATCAGCTCTCGTTACTCAAGCTCGCTTTAGAGGATACGATCCTCACCGTAAGATAGGTGCAAGAGGAAATATAAGAGTGTCTGCAGATTCTTCTTTCGCTTCTCCCCCCTCTGACATTGTACCTATTCCGCAATACTCAGTTTTCTCCGATGGAGGGGATCTTAAATTCACAGCTATTCAAAATGAAAACCTACTCACTAGTGACAACTATATTGATATTCCCGTTGTGCAGGGAGAGCCAAAGTCTTACACACATGTGGCTCAAGGGGATAATTACGAGCAAATATCTATTACAAATGATAGTGTAGAGAATGAGTATTATAAGGTTACCGTGAATGGAGTGGAGTGGACAGAGGTAGATGACCTTAATGCATCAGATAGTGCAGATGAAGTGTATGAGTTTGAAACCACTCTTAATTTTGATGGAGTTACGGTAAAGTTTGGAAACGATGTGTTTGGTAAGAAACTTCAAACTGGAGATACAGTTATTATCTATTATGTTGAAACTCTTGGAATAGAGGGTAACGTAGTAGCTACCTCTCTTATAACATCTGTGGAGAGTTCTTTTTATACAGAGGGAGGAGATCCTATTACTTTATTCTGTACTAACACTGCTGCTCTTGACGGGGGGAGTGATGAAGAGACGTTAGAAGAAATTCGTACAAATGGAATTGACACTTTCCAAGCTGGAGAGAAAGCAGTTGTTCAAAAAGACTATGAAGTAAAACTTCAAGCCCACCCTTATGTACAGAAAGCTACGGTGTGGGGCGCATATGAATATAATCTTGATAACAACCTTGATCTCTGGACATGGATAGAGACTCTAGAAAACGTAGTGTATGTATCAGCTTTTACACCGGCAGGAGAACAGCTCACAGAAGATCAGAAAATAACACTCATTGAGTACTTAAAGGAAGATAAGCCTCCTACAGATATAGTGAGGTTCGTAGATGCTGAATTTGTAGAGATAGCTCTTAACTCTGATATCTTTGTAAGAGACACCTCTTACGTTCTCTCAGAAGTTAAAGCTAATTTTATTAGTAAATTCACCACGGACTATTCCTTAACAAATATTGACTTTAAGCAATCTCTTTACGACACGGAGTGGAAAGGAGCTTTGAATACGGTAGGAGGAGTTACGTATCACTCATCTTATATTCAAGTTATTTTCTATCCCACTTTTAATTCAGCTTATATAGGTGATTTGGATGCTCCCACCTACCCAATAGAAAAAGAATCAATGAGTATTTATATTAAAGATCTTACTGCCGCCTCTCCAGAGTATGTATTGGTTGGAACAGATGATGGGTTAGGAGGCTTTGTTGCTGAATCTCCTTACGATTTAACCGGTAGCTCTATTAACTACGATACAGGAGAGGGGGTACTTTCGGTTATATCAGGGCTTACTAAAGATTATTCCTCCTATGCTATTAAGGTATATTTTGAAGTATCATCTCTTAATATAGACCTTAAAGAAAGAAACCAAATATTTAAGATCGCAGAAACAGATAATATTACTGCTAACTATACTACTTCTTAAAAAGAGAGAGAGAGAACATAAATAATGGCTATAGATATAAAAGAACAAGTACAGCGCATTATACGGGAAAGTGATCTTTGGAGTGACTTTTTAGATGCAGTTACTGAAGAGCTCGTTAATGTAAAAACAGAAATAGAAGAAAAACAAAGATATCTTAATCCTTCCCTCTACACCGAAGTGGCTGATCTGGTAGCTCTTTCTCGTTCTTTAGGTTACTCCCCTAACCTCTCTCTAAAAGAAGATTTAGAGTTTGTTCAACAAGAAGTAGAGTCTATTGTTTTTAAGATTAAAAATAAAGCCACATACGCTTACTATAGATACCTCTTTAAGCTTATTCCTAAAGCGGGAGCTATCTACATTATCTATAAAGATTATTTGAAGCTGTTAAGAATTGCAGACGTCTCCACCACTGTAAGCTCTTTAGCCTCTCACGACAAGACCGCTCCCTTTACTGGTTTTCTTCCTGTAGAGCATTTTGATCAATATAGAAGTGAAGAGGTCCAGCTCGACGCAGTGCCTCTTTTTTATCTAGATAGTGATGTCGCATGGAGACTAGACCAAGATCTAGTAATAAACCCCACTAAACACATAGCAGCAGAGTATCTTATAAATGAGCTCATTACCAAAAATGGAACCGACTATTTGCTTACAGAAGAGTATTTCACCTATTTAAGAAAAGGGATGGAGTATGGAAGAAAAGCTGTAGATATTCCTCATCCTGGCTGCAACCTTTCTATTGTAATTGATGATTCAGGGGTGTATGATAATCAAAATCCTGGAGCCGCATATTCAATCCCTACTCTTAAACTTAAAGCTGCCACTACGCCAGTTTATACAACAGAGGTAACTCCTACGTATTTTAAGTTTGGAACAGGGCAGAAAGATTTGCTCTCTTCTACTAATCAAGAAATATTACAAGACCTATTGCTACACTTAGAGTTTGAAGATCAAAATACAGAGATAATGCAAGATGAGTCTCCTAACAATAACGACGCCACAGTAAGTGGATCTTTTGTATTGGTAGATGGGGTAAGTGGTCAAGGGCTTCACTTTAATGGAATTAATACAGAGGCTCTTATTGAGGACTTCACCTATGTTGCAACTGACGACAAAACACTTGCAATGTGGATAAAGCCTGATAGATTTGGACAAATAGAAAATCAAGCCTATATTTACTCTTCTTCTTCTATTGATATTTCCTATGATAAAACAACTGAAGAATTAAAGTTTAATGTAGGGGGAGTAGCTAATGAGGTAGCATGGCCGGCTAATGATTTTGATAATCATCTACTCTTTATTATGCTTACCATAGAATACTCTACCTCCATCCTTTCTATTTACGTAAACAATGTGTTACAAGACCAGTTGACTAATGCTGCCTATCAAACAGTAGCAGAAAGTGATGGGGATGTTTATATAGGTTCTGATAATGGTTCTGGATGGTTTAGAGGAATGATTGATAGTGTGAGAGTATATAATAAGCTTATTGCTCTTTCTGACAGAAACTACCTATACACCAATAAGCCAGGAACACTGCGCATGCTATCTAATGAACTCTACACCTCCACTCTCTCCACCAATCAATACCGTACAATAGATGATTGGTTTTATGCTACCTCTATTTATCCTGCCAACAGTAGGAATAAAGAATTGGTAGCAGTAGGAGATGATGTAACCTCATCTTTTTCTGGAATTACAGATTTTGCTAACATTAAACCGAACACCTTCTCCATTCGCTATTTTTCTTTTCCTTCTTATTACACAATTACGGATGATGGAGAGGGGAGTTTAGAAGGGGATGCGGCAAGTGGCACTATCAACTACGCATCTGGAGAGTATTCCTTCACCACCAGCTTATTAAAAAGTATAGTTCAAGAGGGTTGGTACACTGCTGAATCTAAAACTACTATAGAAACATACACGGCTAATCAAAATGTATATCCAGGAACATTTAATATTAACTTTTGGATAGGAGACGCTAACTATACGGTAGAGGATGATGGAAATGGAGAAATAACAGGAACTGGAATAAGTGATGGAGAGATCAACTACAACACCGGCTATGTGACTATTACCTTTTCTAGCCCCACCGATGCCGGAAAAGATATTTATGTATACTACGATTATGTAGCTAATTCAGTCCCAGCTGATTCCACTCTTATAGAAGCCTCTTACAAGACAACAGAGCTGATAGAGGTTACAGAGGCAGGAGTATATGATGAAGATGATAATATGATAGTCTACGCCACGTTTCCTCCTACAGAATTTGAAAACACTCTCAACCATTTAGCTATTCAGTTTTTTGTACAGAATTCTTAACTCACTAATATAATATAGAGAAAGAGAAGAAAGAGGACTATTTTAATGGCATCTGAAAATAAAGGGAATCAAAATCTTACTTTTGATTATAAGCAAGCTCTGCGAGCACAAACATTTAATCGACTATTCTATAAGATTATACAACCAGGAATTTATAATGGAGGTAGGTTATCTAAAACAGATAACTCTACTGTTTCTCTCTCCACTCTAACCGCTTACTTTGAAGACGCTTCTTATGGGATAGGAGCAAGAGTGGAGACGACAGAAGCTGTTTCCATTACTGTATCTCCTTCTATTCCTTATATTATTCTTCGCTACAATTGGGTTAATGTAGCTAATAACTATATGGATGTGTTAGCTGTAGCGTGGGGGGATGTGCTTAGTACAGATCTTATAGTAGGAAGAGCTCTTTGGAGCGGCAGCACTCTTTCAGAGACTTTTGATTATACAAAGAGAACAAAAGGAGAGTTGAGTGAAGGGGAAGTTCAAGAAACTTCTTCTCCTGTTCCCTCTACAACCAATGATCCTTTTTATGTGCAAGCTACAGAGCCTGCTTCTAACAAAGTTTCTATTAAAGGTGGAAATATAATTACAGCTACAGGAGAAGTAGTGTTTCAGGATGATCAAGAATCCCCTTCTTTTTCCTCTACCACCCTTGGCCGAGTAGACTTGCTGTATATAGATTCCTCTGGAGCATTTCAAGTATTAGAAGGTACTGATGCTTCCTCTCCTACAGCGCCAACGCTGGGTGGGGACGAGGGGGCGTATGTATTATGCACTATTACTAGAGGGGCTTCTGCTTCTGTTATTACAGGAAATCAAATACAGAATTATGGAATGAAGGCAGTTCGCTTTAACAACATAAACGCTTCTACTTTAGAGGGGAAGGCGCAAGGGCATAATAGTGGTGATATTCCTATAGATGATGGAGTGTTAAACACTGATCTTAATGCTCAGTATTTATCGGGAGCAGAATTGAGTACAGATGTTAATTTTGTTGACAATTCTGATAGTAATGTACCTACTCAAAAAGCTTCTAAAGCATTTATTCTTTCCAATGCAGTTAAGAATCTGCTAGAACTGAAGGACTTTTATTTATTTACATCTAAGCTTGTGACGCCTTTGTTCTCTAAATACGAGCTCCCTGATCACAGTGATGTAGATTTCCAAGACGCATCTCTTCTTCACCAAGTGTGGAGAAACTATCAATCAGGTGGTACTGATAAGATTTATATTACGTATAAAGAGAATGGAATAGCTATAAACGATACGTACACCACTATCTCATTATCCGATCTCTACTCTTCAAGAATTGCAATTACTGATACTCATATGCTCATAAGCACTACTACTGCTCTCAAAGTTTATCAAAAAACAGCAGCTACGACTTGGGGAAATATTGTTACCATTGAAAGTAAGATTATTTATTATTTTGATATTTCTGATAATTATTTAGCTTATTGGGATCATGATTCTGACAATATTCATATTTTGAAACTCTCAGGAGCTAATACATGGGGAGATGAATATGTTATCACTCCAGATAGCGATGTAGAGGTGAGGAGTCTTGCGTTTCTAGATGGGGAAGACTATTTAGCAATATCAGCTTATGACACTGATGAAGGTTTTGTACAATTTTTCCAAAACACAGCAGATAATACATGGGATAGTGCAGCTACGCTTACTTCATCTACTCCTCATTCTTCTCAGAAATACTTTGGTTACGATTTTAGTGGTCGGGTGGGAATAGATATAAGAGGAGACTGGGCTGCAAT
>Ga0272442_10000077_pt1 | contig 147589 bp, 136 predicted proteins | sample SSMForm2O_FD_200262 | JGI IMG/M metagenome (GOLD analysis project Ga0272442, IMG submission 200262) | Marine sediment archaeal communities from Little Sippewissett salt marsh, Falmouth, MA, United States - SSM-Form-2O | ecosystem: Environmental > Aquatic > Marine > Wetlands > Sediment ... | reverse complement strand
GTCGAATTAATGGCAATTCGACGAAGGGGTATAATTTGCCTTTCGTTTCGCTCGCTTCGCGAATCGAAACCCCGGCATGCGACGATTTAACTGAAAATCGTCGCGGTGTAAAAACTCGTCGTAAGTCCTTGCCAGGCAACAACTTAAATTTACAAGGGTCTGTAAATGGACTTTTTTATGGAGAGGAGGAAATTAAAGGAAAGTGTTGCATCTCCGACGCGTGTTTTCACTCCGTGGAAAACAAGCTTCACGGATGTGACGATTTCAGGAAATCGTCACGTATTGACAATTTGGAAGCTGCGCGGGTACGATGTTTGGGCAGGGGCGGTGAACTGCGCTTGACTCGGGCAGGGCTATAGCCTATGATGAATCCGAGTGAATTCAGTCAGGCGTGGACGGAAAAGGCTATTGTGCGACTGCCCGGAACTACCGTAATCGTGCCTACGTACAACGAAGCCGACAACATCGAGCGGCTTGTCAAGTCGATATTGTCCATATCGCAGGGCCTGAGGTTGCTTGTGATTGACGACAACTCGCCCGACGGCACGGGCGATATCGCAAGGCGGATGGCAAGGTCGGAAAAGCGCCTTGACGTCGTGACGAGGCCGGGGCGAATGGGGCTCGGGTCGGCGTACCGCGAGGGGTTCCTCGGCGAGCTTGAGCGCGGCGGGAGCGAGTACCTCATGGAGATTGACGCCGACTTCTCGCACGACCCGGCGGCGATATCCGGCCTGATTCAAGCGGCAGAAGAGCAGGGCGCAGACCTTGTTATCGGTTCCCGTTACGTTCCGGGCGGGCGGATTCGGGGGTGGAACTGGAAGCGCCTGTTTCTGAGCAGCACGGCTAACAGGTTGTGCTCGCTTATGATTGCACGGAAGGTACGGGACTATACGGCCGGGTTCCGGTGTTACCGGGCGGAGGCGCTGCGGGCCATGGATATCGGGACGGTGAACTCGGACGGGTATGCGTTCCAGGTGGAGATGACCTGGAGGGTGCTTGCGGGGGGCATGAAGGTCGTCGAGGTGCCGATAGAGTTCTCCGAGCGCAGCACCGGCGATTCGAAGTTCGGCGCAGGCATACTGCTCGAGGCGGCTTTGTTGTTGGGATTGTTGTTTTTCAAGCGTCTGGTTGTATAGAGCAAGGAACTTAAGCGGGAAGCGAAATGAGGCTTTCGGAAGCGTTGACGGAGGACCTGGTTGTCTGTAACCTGAAGACGCGCAGCAAGCGGCGCGCACTGTCCACAATCGTTCATGCGCTTGTGAAAAGCGGGAAGGCCGCAAGCGAGAGCGAGCTTCTCGAAGCCGTTTTCGGGCGCGAGAAGCTTCAAAGCACGGGAATAGGCCGGGGGATTGCCGTTCCGCACGGGATAGTCAAAGGCGTCAATTCGCTTTCATGCGCAATGGGGATTTCCAGGCAGGGCATAAAATACGGCGCGATTGACGGCCAGCCCGTGCATGTGATTGTTATGTTTGTGAGCGAGAAAACGAGGGATGTTCAATACCTGTCCCTGCTTGCTTCCGTTTGCAGAATATTCGAGAGCGAAGCTCTTCGGAAAAGCATTATCAGGGCGAATACGCCGAAGGAAGTACTGGAGCTTATCAGGGAAGAAGAAGCGAGAGAATGTTATTTCCTGAGAAACCTGCCCGTTTAAGGTTAGTCGCCGCCTGCGGGGTATTCCGAGTACCAGAAAAAAGCTCCCGAGACGACTGTCTGGCCCGAATTGGGTGCCAGCTCTTCTATATCGAAGATGAAGGATTTCTTGAATGAAATGACATCGGCGATATTCAGCCGATACTGAACGGTAGTGAAATCTTTCTGGTTCAAAAGTCCGCAGTAGGGCAGGTTGAACGGTCCGGTCTCGTAAAAGTTACCGCCTCCGAAATAGTCGTCGATACCGGTGGAGTGTATCAGAGGAGAGGTCATGTCATCGGCGAAAATTCTTATGTCCGAGTCGAGGTAGTAAAGATTGGCTTTCGAAAATGCCGACATGACGCAACCGACGTAATGCCCCGTGCCTTTTATCGACAGCAGTTTGACTTTTTCACCCGGACTCGCGATTGCTGTTTTCCAATGGCAGCACAAATACCGGTCTCCCGCTTCCGATTGTGTCAAGGGAACTGTCGCCACGGAGATTGATACTGTTGCCATCTCGGAGCCCGTATTGGTTAAAATAATTTTCGCGACCTTGGTAAATGGCATGGGGTAATGGATGTAGCCTTCTCCTCCCATAAACCCCATTGAAACGCCTTGCCAATGGCGCGTTCCGTATTTCTGGCCGAAAATATCAGCGAGAGGCGAACCGATGCCGGCAGTGTCGGAGCCGTCCCAGTGTATTTGCAGAAGAACGTGGTCCATATCGTTTGGATTCGTGCATCCGACGCGAAGGCACCTGATAAGGGCAGGGCCCGTCAGGCTGGCAATTTCGACCTTGTCGCCCGGAGGAAGTATTTCCTCTTTTGTCATCGTATATGGCTTGCATTCCTCGTGAAGGGAATTCTCCTTGCTGCTTATCTGCTTGATGGCGTTGCTGATTGAACCCCGCATTCTGTTATAGTAAGCGAGACCGGTGCTTTTGTTTTTCAGCGAAGGTTTTGCAAGCGAGTAGCTGACTTGTGAGAATTTAGGTTTTCCGGTGGTTGCGATTACGAGATGCCTGGAAAACCAAACCGGCAGAAAAAGCAGCGAACCGCCTCCCGCGGAGTTGCCGGAAGCTGCAAGCGGGTATTTGAAGGGGAATTTGATATTCCCGAAAAGCTCATCCGGCGCGCCTTCGATACCGGGTTCTTCGGATTCATCGAAATAGAAGCTTATTTTTTCAATGCCATCGGTTCTTCCAAGCCAGAGGCGCGAAATCATGCCTGGTCCGCGTGCGTCGAATATCACATACTCGCCGTTTTCTTTCCTGTATAGGTAAGATGTCGTTCCTGAGAAACCGTCGTCATTTCCACCGCTGCGGTCAAAAGAGCTATAGCTTTTCTGGCAGACGTTCAGAGGCTGATAAAGGTGATTTATTTTTGTCAGTATGTCGAAGCTTCCGTGCTGGCTGACAAGATTAAGCGGGGGAGGTTTTTCATTTACCTGCTCGATAATCAGGGGATTTTCTCCGAGAGGAACCTTTAGCGTCCTCGTGGTGACATCCATAAAGATCGTACCGAAGTTGCCGGAGTTGTCTGATAGCGGGTCGGTTATTTTAAGAAACTTGGATTCCGGTTTTATCCGTGCTGCGGCAGCGGGCAGGTCTGACCATGCGATGATAACCGGGAAAGGCTTTCCGGGAAACTGGACTGCTTTTATATCGGGACCGGCGTTAATCTTCAACGCAGCCGAGAGTTCGCTTTTGTCAAGCGTTTTGATAATACGTCTTGCAGTATGATAGGCCGGCTTTGGCATGCAATCATTGTAGAGCAGGCCGTTCAATTGAATCGATGCAGGGGCGTTTTTCAAGGGAGAGTCTTTAAAGGGAGAGAAGAATACTGTTTTTACGCCCACGGTTGAAAGCAATGCGATGCAGGCTGGGAGTTCGGACGCAAAGAGCGATGAATGCCTGAAATCCCTTTCGAGATGGGCGTTTGTGTTTCTCAACTCTTTATCATGCTGAGTAATTCCGGTACACCACAGGGCAGTGTCTCGAGGAACAATGCGGAATGATTTGGTGAAATTGGAAAGCTCCGTCTCAAGCTCTGAAAGCCTGAGGTCTGTGCTTAAGGAAACGCCTTCTAAAATGTTTCTGAACTGTTCCCCATCCGTGAAAGAATGAAGCATTATTCTTTCCATTGCGCCGTTCGACCCGTACCATCGCGCATCGCCGAGCTTGACCGGTCCAAGGAAAAGCTTTATGGAACTGTCCAATCTTTTGGCAATGATTACGGCTTCCCTGAAAAGAGTCGCGTAATTTTTGTATGCTTTTACCGGGTCTATACCTTCTTCGAGACTTATCTCGAAGAATTTTGTTTTTGCACCTTCGCCGTAACGCGTGGTTTTTATTATCCGGCCGAATGCCGTGGAGAAATTGCTTTGCTCCGTAAGAATGCCTGGCGAAATCACGACTCGCACGACCTGCTCGATGCCTGCTTTTTCAGCAAGGCTTCGATGCTGGAGCAGTTTTTCCCTTTCGGTATTGAAACCTTTTTCCCATGCCTCGATATCCGCAACATACATTACTTTGCCGGCACCGAGTGTTCGTATCTGCCCGTAGTTCAACTTGCCCGCTTCAGGGGATATGACGACCCCGAAATTGTTGTTCGGCGCATCGTCCGAATATCCGGCACCGCGTGAAAGGCTGTTTTCATATCTGTTCCAAAACGAAACGAATTTCGCCGTTTTTATATCTTCCAGAATTAGAGTCGCCTGGCTCCCGAGTTTTGACGCCAGCATGTCTGTCTTGTCAAAATCGCCTGCAAGCAAAGCGCCCTGAAGGCTGCCTATGGCAGTTTTCCCGAGCTGAAGGGTTATTTCTCCAGGATATCCCTTTTCCTGCACTCTGGAAGCGGCGAGGGCAAGCATCCTCATGCCTTCTTCGTTCTTGGCGCGGTTTTTTCCCGCAGGATTGCTCAGATAACCGAGGATGCGGCCTGCGGCGGCTGCAAGCTCGCTATTTGTATCGTCGAGCAGGGTAAGAAGGAATGGAGTGTCATAAGGTTCCGCTACGGGTCCGAATGCTTGAAGCGCCCTAAAGCGAATGTCCCCGTCGCTGCTATTCAAGGCAGCGAAAAGCATACTCCGAAGTTTTTCCCTGCAACCGGACAGCGCTTCATTGTCTTTTATATATGCCAGAGCGGTAATCAAGGCTTTGCGTTTATTTTCGTCGCCTGCGTGGCACATGTTTATAAGCAGATTAACCATTTCTTCGGAGGCATTGGAATTGAGAAAATCATACGAAAGCGCCCAGTATCTGGATTCGTCAGAAAGAATCATTTCAGGGCTTGCGTAAAGGAAGAAGCCGCCTTCCCCGATATGGTCGGTCACTATTTTCAGGATGGCGTCTTTTAACTCACGAGAGGCTTTCTCGTCGCGCCAAATGCCGAGATAAATCGGCAGGAGTTCCTTCTGGTTGGATTTGGCAAGGCCTTCAATCGCCTCGCTGCGAAGGTCTTCATCTTTGAGCAGGATATTGAAAAAAATATGTTTGGCTTTTTCCGGCTCATTTTCCGCAAACCATCTAAGGGCGCTTGCACGGCTTTCCGTCGAGCCCATTTGCACGAGAAGAGTTTTTATCTGAAAACGCACCCATTCTCTATTAATAGCGGCAGCTACGAGCAGAACGAGGATGGTCATGAGTACCCATTTGAGAATTCCTCGACGTTTGGGCGTTCCGCCGGGAACCATGAATTTTGTGCGTGAACCTGTTGTTTCGTTCATTGCAGACCCGACAAGTCGAAACGATTATTGGAGAATGGCCGGAGGCTACCTGCCGTATTTGAGCCTTTCACCCAGTATTTCGGGCAGACCGGCTTCAACAATTTTTTGTGCCGCAGCCTCAACATCGTACTCGACACGCTTTATCCATACTTTCTTTTGCTCTGTATCGTATATGGCATAAGCGGCTTTGGGGTTGTCATCTCTTGGTTGGCCTACGGACCCTACGTTGATGATTGCCTTTACTCCCGGATTGAGTTCGATTTCAGGCTCGACTGAGTACGTTACCGCGTCATCGAGAAAGAAACTGATAGGGACGTGGCTGTGACCGACGAAGCAAAGGTCAGTCTTAAGAACCTGCAGGCTGAGATATGCGTCGAAGGTAGTTTGTATATAATCGAAGAGGGCGGGCGCGTAAAGGGTACCGTGAACAATCGTAAAATCTTCAGTTTCTTCTACCAACTTGAGGTTTTTGAGGTACTGCTTGTCATCTTCCGACAACTTCTGCCGTGTCCAAAGAGTCGCTTCCTTGGCGTAAGTGTTAAAGAACTCGATGTTGGTTTTTTCAATAGTTGCAAAGTCATGATTGCCGGCGACGCAGGCGACTGTCATTTCCCTGACCTTGTCGACGCAACGGTCTGGCTGTGAACCATAGCCTACTATGTCGCCAACGCAAACGTACTTGTCAATATTTTCGTTCTTGAGCTCATTGAGCACAGTCTCAAGGGCGTCGTAGTTGGCATGAATATCACTTAGTATTGCATAACGCACGAGACCAACTCTCCAAAAATCAGATGTAAAAAACCAAAACTACCAAATCGGACGATTTTGTCAAGCCGAAACTGTAGAAATATAGCTCGGAGTACAAAGAAAAAACCTCCACTCGAGTGTCGTCCGAAAGGATATTTGGAACCCTTGGATTAAGTGGGTGCCTATCCCCGAACTACAAGCCTCCCGCCCGAAGACAGGTTCGCTCTCGAACGGAAAAATCGGCTCCCCGGATCCTCGTGTCGGTTCACAAATTCTCCAGCCGTAACGAGCACAGCAGAGGTCTTTTCCTGAATAAAGGATAGCCTAAAAAACATTGATAATCAAGGTGAAATTAGCTATTTGCGCAATACGGCGCCAAGATTTGAAGAAAGATGCTCGACGATTTTTGATACATAATTGTCCGCTTCTTCGCCGGTCAGAGTGCGTTCGGGCGACTGAAATTCGAGCGAGAATGCAATTGATTTTTTTCCGTCGCCCATTTGCTTGCCTTTATACATATCGAAAAAGGCTATCTTGTTCAGGTACGGAATTTCTGAGGATTGAATATTTTTTTTCAGATGTTCCCAGAGGACATCCTCGTTGACGACGACCGCCATGTCACGCAGAACTTTCGGGTATCGTGAAATGGGCTTGAAGCTTATTCTGTCTCTTGAAAGCGAATAAAGGAAATCGATGTCCAGTTCGCATGCGGCGCATTCCTTGTCTATGTCGAATTTTTCAAGCACTTCCCGTGAAACTGTGCCGAGATAGCCGAAGTTCTTGCCTTCCGCAATAATGGTTGCCGCCTGGTCGCTGGCGAAGAACGTATGTTCGAACTTATCGAATGAAATGTCTTTGGCGCGGACGGCATCGAGTAGAGCCTCGATAATCCCTTTCGCTTCCATGTAGCAGCCTGGGCAAAGAAAAGTCAGCGCATGTTTTTCCGTAGGCAGTTTTTCTTCGCGGGGGAGATAAACAACGGAAGCCTCGAACATGCCTACTTCGTGTTCTCCCGCGTTTAAGCCCGACCTGTATGCTTCGAGCATGTTGGGAAGGAGGCTGCGCCGAAGCGACGGTTTTTCCGCAGTGACGGAATTCATGACTTTGAGAGAATTTTTCGCTTCGAAGAAACAGGTTGCGGACATCTCGTTGTCCGCGACGAAAGAATCCGTCAGCAGTTCGAAGAATCCGAATCCCTGCATCAAGTTTCTTAGCCTTATGAGGAATTCCTGTTTCGGGTCGTGCCTGACATCGCTTACTTTTACATCGGTCGTTTGAATTTTTTCGATGCCTTCGTGGCGAAGCACTTCTTCAACAAGGTCGATTTCGCGTGAAATATCCGAGCGTCTCGGCGGAATGTTGACGGAAAGCGATTCTTTGTTTTTCTCTTTTATTTCAAGGCCCAGCAGGCTGAGTATTTCAGAAACGCGTTCAGGCTCGACTTCATAGCCGATAATCCTGGGAATGCGCGAGAACCTGAGGCTTGCACTACCGTATTGAATCTTCTGGCAATTTACATCAACGGGATTCGGAGCAAGCTCTCCGCCTGCCACTTCGAGTATCAGCCGGGCGGCGCGCAGGCTGGCCGGAAGGACGAATTCGGGGTCGACGCCGCGTTCGAAGCGATATGAAGCGGCGCTTTCAAGCAGCAGCGACCGCGAGGTTTTCCGGACGCTGACGGGGTTGAAATACGCGCTTTCCAGAAGAATGTTTTTCGTCCTGTTTTTTACTTCGCTGAACAAGCCTCCCATGACGCCGGCGATGGCAACAGGTTCGTTCGCATCGCAGATGGCGAGCATCTCATCCGAAAGAACGTAGCTTTTCCCGTTAATCGCGGTTATAGACTCTCCGCCCTTGCTGCGCCGGACCACGATACGGTTTTGTGCGAGGTTGTCGTAATCGAATGCGTGGAGCGGTTGGCCGAGTTCCATCGTGACGTAGTTCGTGACATCCACGACATTGTTGACGGGCCTTATTCCAATTGCTTCGAGCCTGTTCTTCAGCCAGTCCGGGGATTCCCCGACTTCTACGCCTCTTATTACTTGAGCCGTATATCTGGGGCAAAGGTCCGGGTCGGGGATTTCCACGGAAGTGAACTTCGATGTTTCTTCGCCTGTTGGCGTCACGGAATATTCGGGAAGAGATACTTCCGTTCGGTTAGATACAGCCACTTCACGAGCGATACCGAGAATCGAGAGGCAGTCGGGACGGTTGGAGGTGATTTCAAGCTCGATGGACCAGTCGTCTCCAACCGGCGAAACTCTTTCCACCTCGAGTCCTATAAAAGTAAGCTTCTCCGCAAGCGCCTCGGGCGAAAGTTCGAAGTCCACGTATTCTTTCAGCCAGTTGTAACTCAGGTTCAAGTCGTTTTCTCCGGGTCAATAATTATATGCCGCATATTAAAATTGGCGCAGGAACCTCACGTCGTTCCCGAAAATCAGCCTGATATCGTTAATCCCGTATTTGGCCATGACCAGGCGGTCAATCCCTATTCCGAACGCGAAACCAGTATATTCCTCGGGGTCGATATTCAGCGTCTCAAGTACGTTGGGGTCGACCATGCCGCAGCCGCCCATTTCCATCCATCCCTTCCTGCCACATGTGGGGCAGCCTTCGCCGTTGCAGGCGAAACAGGAAAAATCTATTTCGGCGCTCGGCTCGGTGAAAGGAAAATAACTGGGCCTCAATCGCAGCTTGAGGTTGTCGCCGAGTATCATGCGCCCGAACATCATCAGCACGCTTTTCAGGTGGCTGAACGTAATCCCCTTGTCCACCCAAAGCCCTTCGACCTGATGGAAAATATAGAAGTGCGATGCGTCCACGGTGTCCGGCCGGAAGACCTTTCCCGGCGCGAATACGCGTATCGGGGGCTTGTGCTTTTCCATGTATCGAACTTGCACGGTGGAAGTCTGGCTTCTTAAAAGCACGTCGTCCTTTATGTAGAAATTGTCAGACGGGTCGCGCGCCGGATGATTTTCGGGTATGTTCAATGCGACGAAATTGTGGAACTCGTCTTCAATTTCCGGGCCTTCCGCCCATTGGAACCCGAGCTGCATCATGCATTCGGCGATTTCTTCAATCGCGCGGGTTACGGGATGCCTTCTGCCAAGGGCAGGGCGTTTGCCGGGAAGAGTATGGTCGAATATCTCGCCCGTTTTTCCGGCCGTACTTCCGAGAGATGCTTTCCTGGCATCAATAAGCCCGGCAATCTCGTTTTTGGCCTTGTTGGCAAGTTCGCCTGCCAGAGGCCTTTCTTCGGGCGGGAGGTTGCCAATCGAGCGAAGAACCGAGGTTATGGCGCCTTTCCTGCCGATGAATTTTACCCTGAGTTTTTCAAGCTCATCGGGATTCTTGGCCTGAGAAATCTCTTTGCCGGCATTTTCCGTTATGCGGGATAGCTCTTCTTTCACAACGAGTCTCTGATGGAAGATTTGTATTAAAGCTGTGCTTTTGCAAGTTCGACGAGTTTGGCAAAAGATTCCGCGTCGCTTACCGCCATTTCGGCAAGCTGCTTGCGGTCCAGCTCGACGTTTGCCTTCTTGAGGCCGTTAATCAGGCGGCTGTATGAAATATCGAGATTCCGGGCAGCCGCGTTGATTCGCAATATCCAGAGTCTCCGGAATTCGCGCTTGCGCGCTTTTCTGTCGCGATAAGCGTAACGTTGTGCGTGCACAACCGCTTCTGCCGCCGTCCTGTAAAGCTTGGAGCGTCTGCCCCAATAACCTTTTGCCTGCTTGACAATCTTCTTGCGACGTTTTCTGCTTGCCACAGCTCCCGTGGTACGTGCCATTTTTTTCTCTCTTTTTCAACGGTTTATTGTATTTGGTTTTTTACCTTCGCGCCTTCGCTCTTTGCGAGCGTCGTTTTCTTCCTTAGACTGCGCTTCCTGCTTGGGGACTTGGAGCTCTGAAGGTGGCTTTTGCCGGCCTTGTTGTGAACGACCTTGCCTTTGCTCGTCACCCTGAAGCGTTTTGACAGTGCTTTTCGCGTTTTTGCCTTAGGCATATGTTTTCTCTCCCTCGGGATCCTACTCCACTATTTGCCGTGTTCTTTCGGTACAAGCGTCATTGATATTCTGTTTCTATCAACAGAGGGTCTTCTGTCAGCCTTGGCTACATCCTCAAGCTCTTCCGAGAAATGTTCCACTACTTTCAGACCGAGTTTTGAATGCGCCATCTCGCGCCCTCTCATCTGCAGCGACACAAACACGCGGTCTCCTTTTTCAAGAAACTCTCTCGCGCGTTTGACTTTGACCTGCAGGTCGTGCTCTTCGATTTTCAGTCTGAGCCGTATCTCCTTTGTCTGCTGCTGATGATGCTTTTTTGTGGCGTGTTGCTTTTTCTTCTGGTCGTACTTGTACTTGCCGTAGTCCATTATCTTGCAGACCGGCGGTTCGGCCATAGGCGAGACTTCGACAAGGTCGAGGGCCTCTTCCTGGGCGCGCGCCAGAGCATCCGAACTCGATACGATTCCCAACTGGGTTCCTTCGTGACCAATAAGGCGCACCTCCTGCGCTTTTATCTGGTCGTTCACGCGGGGTTTTTTAATGCCTGTTCCTCCTTGTGCTACTTATTGTGCACAGACTGTTCGGCAATCTTTACAGAAAATTCGTCGATTTTCATCGTGCCGAGGTCTCCCTCGGCTTTGGAGCGCACGGACAGCGTTTGGTTTTCCTGCTCGCGCTCCCCTACAATTATCATGTAAGGAATCTGCTCAAGTTCGGCATCTCTTATCTTTGCCGAAAGCTTCTCCCTGCGAAGGTCGCCTTCTACTCTTATATCATGCAATTTAAGATTTTCAATAACTTTGCCTGCGTATTCGTTCTGTTTGTCGGTAATAGGCATGATGCGCGCCTGAACTGGCGCAAGCCATACCGGGAACTTTCCGCCGTAGTGCTCGATAAGTCCCCCGACGAATCTTTCCATGGAACCCAGAACCGTCCTATGCACCATGACGACGCGATGTTTCATGCCATCTTTGCCGGTATAATTTACATCAAAGCGTTCCGGCATGTTAAAGTCAACCTGAATTGTAGGCCCTTGCCATTCTCTGTCAAGGGCATCGAGCAATTTAATATCGATTTTCGGTCCGTAGAAGACCCCGCCGCCTTCGTCTATCTCGTATTCCAGGCCGAATTTTTTCGATGCTTCCTGGAGTTTGGACTGCGCCATTTCCCATATTTCTTCAGTACCGATGGCCTTTTCCGGGCGGGTTGCGATATATGCCTTATAACGGTAACCGAAAGAACGCATCATGAAGTCGGACAGTTCTATGACGCCGTAGACCTCGTCTACGAGCTGCTCTGGCGTACAGAAAATATGAGCATCGTCCTGGGTGAACCCGCGAACCCTCAGCATGCCGTGCAGGACTCCGCTTCTCTCATAGCGGTAAACCGTTCCGAGTTCCGCATACCTTACAGGCAGGTCGCGGTAGCTGTTTTTTCTGGACTTGTATATCATTATATGGCCGGGGCAGTTCATGGGTTTAAGGCGATACATGTCCTCATCAATCTGCATGGGGCCGTACATATTCTCCGCGTAGTTTTCGAGATGTCCGCTTATCTGATAGATTTTTTCGCTGGCGATATGAGGCGTGTAAACGAAGCTGTAGTCTCGTTTCAGATGTTCCTTGCGCCAGAAATCTTCGACGATATGGCGAATCATTGCGCCTTTCGGGTGCCAGTGTATCAGACCGCTTCCGACTTCCTGGTGGATGCTGAAGAGGTTCATTTCCTGGCCAAGCCGTCGGTGGTCTCGCTTTTTTGCCTCTTCGAGCTTTTCGATGTATTCTTCGAGATTCTTCTTTTTCGGAAATGCCGTGCCGTAGACGCGCTGGAGCATCTGCTTTTTTTCATCGCCCCGCCAGTAGGCCCCGGCCAAGGAGAGCAGCTTGAAGTTTTTTATCTTGCCAGTGCTTTTCAGGTGCGGACCGCGGCAGAGGTCGGTGAAGTCGCCGTGCCTGTAGAATGTGACTTTGTCGTCTTCTATTCCATCGAGAAGCTCGACCTTGTAACGTTCGCCCGCTTCTGTCATTTCCTTCAGCGCTTGTTCTTTTGGCATCTCGATTCTTTCGAAGGGAACGTCCTGCTTTGAAATCGAGGTCATGATTTTTTCGATTTTTCCGAGGTCTTCGGGAGAAAGAGGTTCGTCGAGTTCGAAATCGTAGTAAAACCCTTCCTTAATGGCGGGGCCAATGGCAAGCCTTGCGTTCTTTCTTAGCTGCCTGACGGCATCCGCCATGACGTGGCTCGTGGAGTGGCGAAGCACTTCAAGTCCCTCAGGAGAGTCTTCCGTTACTATTTCAACGGCGCTGTCTTTTGTTATGAGCGTGTTTATGTCTTTCAGGGACCCGTCTATCCTTGCAGCTACGGCGGCGCTGGCGAGTTGCGGGCTGATATCACGCGCCACCTGTTCCGCGGTAGGGCTTTCCTCGTATTCTTTTTTGCTACCGTCCGGCAAATGTATGTTAATCATGGATATTCCCGATAAAATCGTCTGCTGAGAATCCTTTATATTAAATATTTTAAGCCTTCGATGTCAACTTATAAATGCCTATACGCCCCGAATAGTTAGACTTTACCCGCTTGGATAGCATGCGGCGCTGTTTTTTCAGTTGCCCGAATCGGCGTTCATTGTTATCATCTCCGGCGGAGGTGCAGGTTGCCTGTTCTAATAATTCAGACCGAAAAAGGCGAAAAAAGTTACAACTTAGGCAAAGAACCCGTTACTATCGGTAGGAGTCCCGCCAGTTCCGTACAGATATCGGACCCCGCTTCTTCACGAAAACATTGTATCGTTAAAAGCTCCGGTGAGGCCGTTGTCGTGGTTGACCTCGGCTCTGCCAACGGTACGAAAGTGAACAACAAGAAAATCACACGTGAACAAGTGCTTCACGCGGGAGACATGATACAAATTGGTAAGACTGTCATAAGATATATTGATGACAGGATTGCCTGAGCCGGGCCTTAACGCGAGCCTCTCGACCTTCCGCCAAGTGGGGAACGGCGATCGCGCCGGGGCAACCTCGATCTTTGCATGTCTTTGATTTCTTCCTCGGTGAGCATCGCTTTCAGCGCTTCCTGGGTTTCTTCCATCACGGTGCGAATAGTGCCGAGCGTTTCCCTGCGAGTTTCCTGGGAAAGTTCCGGATTCCTTGCTTCCTGTCGTATTTCTTCTATTTTTTGGCGTTCTTTTTCAAGCAACTGCGTTACCTGCTCTTTTTTTGTGTCATCCCAGGAATATTTTTTAGCAACGCCGTCGATTGAGCGCGAACGATACGCACTATTTTGTTCCTGCATTCTTTCATACTGCTGCTCGCGGTCATCCCTCCTTTTCTCTTCGGAAAGCTCGCCGAGCAGGCTCTTGAGCGTCTCTCTGTCGATGCCTTTCAAGTCAACCGGAGTGGATGGAGTGCCGTCAGGATTGCCTCCCGCCAATTTCGCGGGAGCCTTTTTATGAAGGGATGCAAGCTGCCTGTTCAGTTCTTCTATCTTCTGTGCCTGCTGCCCAACGATTGTTTCAAGGTCTTCAACGCGCCGCCCGTTTTTTTCTTTTAAAAGGTTGATTTCTCCCTTAAGCGCAAGAACTTCAGATTTGCTTGCGTATTCTCCTTCGATGGAATTTTCCGCGGAAGATTGCACCGAAGACTGTTGAATAACGGCGTACGTGCCGAAAGATGCGCCTCCAAGAGCTATAACAACAAGAATTACAACAACGATTTTCATTTCCGCGTCCCCTTGAAGAAAAGCTAATATGTCATATAGCGTGCATTCCGCACTCAAACTATTATACTTGTTACTCTTCGGATTTCGAAACCGATTCCATTAGTTTAGCGAACGGTTTCAATGTATCAATATTCGAAAAAACGGCCTTCACGAAGACCATCATCGGCACTGCGAGAACGGCGCCGACCGGGCCCCAGAGAAACGACCACGCCACAAGTGCCAGAAGTATGACAAGAGGTGAAAGGTTGAGCGATTTGCCCATGACTCGCGGTTCGATTATATTGCCTATGACAAACTCGATTACTACCAGGATTGCAATCACAAGCAGCGCATACGTAATCCCGTACTGCACTGCGGCCATGCCGCCTGCCAGCAATGTCGCGATAATCGAACCGATACTCGGTATGTAGTTGAGCATGAAAGTGACAAGCCCCCAGAGAACGGGGTAATCGACGCCGAGTATCCATAACGCGATAGTGGTAATCGCTCCTGTCGCAAGGCTTATGAGCGTCTTCGCTACGAAATATTTTCTTATCTGTCCGCTTATAGCGTCGTAAGTGTTGATTATGGCTTCCTTGCTCGTGAAATTCTTCTTGATTTTGTCTCGCAGGCTCGTGGCTTCGAGCATGATGAAAACCTGGAATAGAAGCACGAGAAAAGCCGAGCTGACGAATTTTGCCACGCTCGCGGCGGTCGTGCGTGCAAAGCCGAGGATTGTATCTGAGCCTATGAAATCGTCGAGCTTTAAAACGCTCAGGTCGATGTCGTAACCCGCCGCCCATGTCTCCGCAGACTTGAGCAGCCCGTCGATTCTCGGCTTGTATTGCGGCGCGTTTTCGACGAACGAGTGTATATTGAGGTAAAGAAGATATGCAAGGCCAAGTGCCACCAGGTCGAAAAAACAGACCGTGATTATGAACGCGAGCGGCGAGGGAACATAATGCTTTCTCAGCCAATGGTAGAGTGGCACCATCGTTACGCTTAAGAGGATCGCGATTACGAAAGGTATAAGTACAGACTGGGCGAGGTACATGACAAAACCGATAGCCGCAAGCGCTATAATACCGAGAAGAATATTCGTTTTTCTCAGGAGTTTGCCGTTCGCTCCAATATCGTCAGATTCGCCCATCCGGTCTCCCCTGAAGTCCTTGTGAAAGATAAAAGAGTTTATCCATGTTATTGTATTAGTATAAAAGCGCATTCCGAACAAGTCAATGATATGAAGTTTCTATTCTGATTAATATGCATTTCAAATCTATAAGCTGTCGCATATGCACCTGCCATTATGGCAGGGGGTGTCGCCTCTATTATTTCAAACCCTGTCAATATGGCAGGGTCTTGATATCCCGAAAATAATCCGTTAATCATAATATGTTGCTATATAAACAGTTATAGCCTGTTGACAAAAGTGGCATTGTATTTGCATAATATCTTAAATTACAGTTTGGCTATTTGCATTATTGCTTTAACGGGAGGTCGTGAGATGAATGTAAAGCCCATAGGAGACAAGATTATTGTCAAAAGGCTTGAGGCAATCGAGGTGTCCAAGGGAGGTATTGTTCTTCCCGATTCGGCCAAGGAAAAGCCGACGGAAGGCCAGGTCGTATCGCTCGGTGAGGGACGCATAAGCGAAGACGGAAAAAACGTGGAGTTCACCGTCAAGAAAGGCGACAGGGTTATCTTCCAGTCCTACGCCGGTAGCGAGGTCAAAATCGACGGAGAGGAATTCCTCATTCTCAGCGAAGACGATATCATGGCGATTATCAGCAAAGGCTAACATGTTTTCGGGGGAATCGAGATGCCTGACAAGAAGCTTGCGTTTTACATCGAGGCGCGAGAAAAGATAAAATCCGGCGTCGACCAGCTAATCAAGGCCGTCAGTACGACATACGGGCCGAAGGGTCGAAACGTTTTGATTGAAAAATCGTTCGGCAGTCCGGATATCACGCGCGACGGCATGACCGTCGCCAAGACTATCGAGCTTGAAGACAATAGCGCCAACCTCGGCGTCACTATTCTTCGACAGACGGCTCAAAAAACAGCGGACGAGGCGGGAGATGGCACGACGACCGCCTGCATTATCGCCGGTGCAATCATTAACGAGGGAATGCGAAACATCGCTGCCGGGGCCGACCCCATGAGCTTGTCCCGCGGTATCGAGAGGGGCATGAGTGAAGCGCTCGATGCGATTGACAATATGTCCGTTCCTATCAAGGGCCGCAAAGACATTGCCGCTATCGCGACGATTGCGAGCGGCGGCGATTCGGAGATTGGAGAGCAGATAGGCACTGCGATGGACAAGGCGGGCGCGGAAGGCGCCATTACCGTCGAGGAAGGGCAGGGGCTCGAAATGAGCTTTTCCTGGGTCGAGGGCATGCAGTTCGACAAGGGATACCTCTCGCCTTATTTCGTTACGGACAAGAAAAGCATGACGGTTGAGTTCGCCAATCCTCTTATTCTCGTACACGAAAAGAAGATTTCGAGCGTTCAAGATATCCTGCCGATTCTGGAAAAAGTTGCCAAAGCGGCAAAGCCATTGCTAATAATCAGCGAGGCCGTCGAAGGTGAGGCGCTCGCGTTGCTCGTCGTCAACAAGCTGCGCGGCAACTTCCAATGTGCCGCAGTCAAGGCGCCTTCTTACGGCGACAGGCGCAAGGCGCAGCTCGTGGACATCGCAGTTCTTACGGGTGCGAATCCCGTCTTTGAAGATGTTGGAATCAATCTTGAAACCATTCAACTCTCCGACCTTGGTACTGCCAGGAAAGTCGTAATTTCCAAGGACGAGACCACGATAATCGAAGGTGCAGGCTCCGGGGAAGATATTCAGGGGCGAATTGCACAGATTAAAGCCGAGATAGAGCGCACGGACTCGGATTATGACAAGGAGCAGTTGCAGAAACGTCTTGCGAAGCTTGCCGGCGGAGTTGCTCAAATCAGCGTGGGCGGAGCCACCGAGTCCCAGGTCAAGGCGAGGAAGGCGAGAACCGAAAACGCCCTGAGTGCGGCCCAGGCTGCAGTCGAGTCCGGAATCGTTACCGGCGGGGGCGTCTCTTTTATAAAAGCAGCTCAGAAAGTGGCGAAAATCAAGCTCGCCGGGGATGAAAAATCGGGAGCTATGATTCTTGCCAGGGCGCTTGAAGCACCGCTTTGGCAGCTTGCGACAAATTCAGGCGTGCCCGGCGACGTTGTCGTGGACAAGGTCAAATCTTCGGAAGGCGAGCAAGGGTATAATGTTCTCACGCAGAAGTATGTTGACCTTGCCAGGGCGGGGATATGCGACCCGGCAAAGGTCGTCAAGTCTGCCCTGAAAAACGCGGTAAGCGCGGCTAATCTGCTTCTGACTACCGAGGCGTCGATTACTCTCGCCCCCGAGAAAGAGAAAAAAGCGTCTCCTGATATGTCCGACGATATGTATTAATGCGCCATTAGGCGAAAATTCATGGAGGTCCGGCCAATGCCGGGCCTCTTTTTTTTTCGATAAATCTTGCGCAATAAATAGAGCCCGACCATTAGGTCGGGCCCCTTCCCGTTGGGAGGTGAGGGAGAGGAGAGGGAGTTCGTTTTATCCGCGGCCGCCGCTGGCCACAAGCGCGCCCATTATGCCGAACAAAACGCTCGACACGTAGGGGTTGCATGTCAGGGCTCACCCGCCTTCGGCGGACTTGCCCACAAGGCTGATTACCAGTCCGATGCCGGCTCCTATGGCGAATCCTGCGACAGTTCGTAGTATCATTTCTTTTCCTGCACTAAAGTAATTAACTGCAAACCTCATGCCTCCATTTCCATATAGTTACACGTTTGGCGGATGCAAAGCCCGAAGGGAAAGTTTCAATATAAAGACATTTTATTCACGGCGATAGTCATATGTCAGAAACCGGTGAAGAGACGGCTTATGTCGTTTATTGTCACGAATATGGCCATGCTCAGAAGAAGCACGAGCCCGACGGTTTGAGCTATGACCTGCGACTTGATGGAGACGGGCGAACCTTTAATCTTCTCAATCCCAAGGAACAGGAGATGTCCCCCGTCCAGCACGGGAACCGGAAAGACGTTGATAATAGCGAGGTTGATAGAAATCATGGCGAGGAAATATAGCAGGGTTCCCACTCCGTATTGCGTCACCGCGTAGGAAATTGTGAAAATGCCTACTGGGCCCGCAAGATTCTTTGCGCTCACCTTGCTCGTGAAAAGGCTTTCGATAATAAGAAATACGCGTTTTCCCCAGATAATTGTTCTGTCCCAGCCGATTGCCACCGCCTTGAAAGGGTTCCTTACGGTTCGCGTGAACCTGTTCTGCCTGGGTAGTATGCCTAAATAGCCTATCCTTTGCGTGGCGGGCGCCATCTCTGCAGATTTCTTGACAATCTCTCCGGTTTCAGTTTTTGTCTCCCATGTCACTTCGATCGGCTTGCCTTGCTTCGACCGTATTATTTGCGAAACTTCGCTGAATGAGCTTACGGAGACTCCGTCGATATTCGTAATCCTATCTCCGTATTTCATACCCGCCAGTATCGCGGGCATTCCTTCCTGAAGGCTGCCGATAACGGATTCGATATATTCTTTGCCATCTCTTCTCATGATTGTCGAACTGAAGGCGATTTCGCCTGCCAGCCATTTTGAAAACTCGTTACTTTCGACCGTCAACGAGACATTCTCGAACTCGCGGTTGACCTGAAGCGTTATTTTGTCGCATGCAGGTTTTTCTGCTTCATATCCGGCAAGCGAGTAAGGTTTGCCTTCGCAGCTTACGCTTTCGATTATGTCGCCTTCCTTCAGCAATTTACTCGCCGTGCTCCCGTTTTTTATTGCGGCGATTGTCGTCATCTTCGGGCCGATGCCTATCAGTTTTTGTGATTGTTTGTGAACTGCAGGCGTAATTTTAAGACTTAAAGGGGAAGGGCTTCCTTCGCGTTCCACCTTCAGCGTCACGAGTTTCCCTATCATCTTCGGCTCTCTGATGACGCGGGTCAAGTCCAGGAAGCTTTCGACTTCGGAGATAACGGTCTCGCCCGTTTCGGGGTCGGAATATTCTATGCCGATGATTCTGTCCTCGACTTGCAGGCCGGCTTCTTTGGCGGGTGAGTCCGGCTCTATATGCTGTATTACAGGTTCGGCGCTCGTGGATATGCCTATAGTCATGCCGCGGCCGAGAGGGTCGGATATCGGCGTTACGTCAGTGACAAAAATCTTGTCTTTTCGTTGTATCTTCATTTTCAGCGGTTTGTCCGCATCCGCAAGGGCTATTTTCATAAGCAGTTCGGTGAACTCTTCCTGCTTGACCCCGTCAATCTCCATGATTCTGTCGCCCGGCTGAAGGCCGGCTTTCCATGCAGGCCCGCCTTCGGCTACGTCGCCTATTATCGGCTTGACGAAAGAGACGCCTATGAAAAAGGCTATGATAAAAAACAGGACTGCGGAAATGGCGTTCATCGCTGCACCTGCAACGAAGATAACCGCTCGCTGTCCGGGAGTTTTTGAATTGAACTGCTCTTCGACGGGTACGTCTTCGACTCCCTCGCCTTCCTGCTCGCCCGCCATTTCCACGAAACCGCCGAACGGCAGAAGACCGACCCCGTACTTTGTTCCCTTGTAATCGATTTCGAAAAGCAGCAGTCTTATTTTTCGTTTGCCAATTCGGATGGTGGGCGCGAACCCGAAGAAAAACCTGCGCACTCTGACTCCCGCCCATTTCGCGGCCATGAAGTGTCCGAGTTCGTGGACGAATATGACAAGACTGACACCTATAAGTACTTCTATCACATAGCCCGTCGTGCTCAAGATTCCTGAGAAATCCATCTGTCAGCCTCCGCTTGCGACCATTCGTGTGTAGAAATTATATCTTCAAGCGAAGGGTTCGCAACGACGCTGAGCGCCCCGATAACCTTCGCCGTAACTTCGCATATTCTGTTGAAGCCGATTTTGCCATCCAGGAAAGCGGCCGATGCGCGCTGGTTTGCCGAAACGAGCGTCGCCCCTGCTGTCCCTCCAAGTTCCATTACCTGCCGCGCAAGCACAAGCGCCCGGAAGCGCTTGCTGTCGGGTTTTCGGAACGTAAGCTTCCCGATTTCGTGCAGTTCGAGCGGCTTGAGGTCGAGCTGCAATCTGTCCGGATAGGTCAGGGCGTATTGTATCGGTATCCTCATGTCCGTTACGCTCATCTGCGCGATGCATGACCCGTCCATAAACTCCACTAACGAGTGTACGATGGATTCTGGATGGATGACAACTTCTATAAGGGCCGGCTCCAAATCGAAGAGCCATTTCGTCTCGATTATCTCGAAAGCTTTGTTCATAAGCGTTGCGGAATCCACCGTTATGCCCCGGCCCATGGCCCACGTTGGATGCTTTAAGGCGTCTTCCGGTCTTGCCTTAGCCATGCGCTCGGATGACCAGTCGAGGAACGGACCGCCCGATGCGGTAAGAAGGACTCGCCTTATTTCCGAGTGCCTGCCGCTTGCCATAGCCTGCATTATCGCGCTCTGTTCGCTGTCCACCGGCAGAATCTCGCACCCCGTTTCCTTGGCCTTCGACATGACGAGTTGCCCGGCGGATACGAGGCTTTCCTTATTCGCAAGAGCGAGCCTCTTGCTATATTTGAGCGCGGCGAGCGTCGCTTGAAGTCCCGCCGTTCCCCATATACTATTTACGGTTACATCCGGCGATGTTTTTTCAAGCGCTTCTTCCAGTCCTTCTTCGCCGAAAAGGACATTGACGTTAGTCTGGGATTCGCTGGCTTTTTTCCATGCTTTTTTATCAGCGAAAACTACGTGACTTGCTCCGAATTCGGTGACTTGCGCCATTACGGCGTCGACGTTCCTGCGCGCGGCAAGAACCGCTATCTCTTGCTTCGGCTGCAGTCTTCTGCAGACATCTATTGTTTGAAGGCCAACGGACCCCGTCGAGCCCAGAATCGCAATTTTCATAACCACCACTAAGTCGGCGTAAATTTTCCAGTCTGCAAGATTATAGTTTTTATCACGCGGCGGTCAAGCCGCATGGGCGCATCTTTTCTAATTATATGCAAATTGCAGTATCAGTATCGCGAAAAGAACGAGAGCGACCAGAGCTGCTGCGGAATTTTTCTTGATATATGTCCTGAACCTGCCTTTCGCATCCGAAATCATCTCTCCGAGATTTTCGGCATTTCCGAATTCCCTCAGCGTCCTGTCAATGGCTTCCTCGTCCGAGCCGCATATCGTTTTCATATTGCTGAAGAACTCGCCGATATGGTCTGACAACTCGGTGCGAAGGCGATTTTCATCGCTCGGAGCAAGCTTCGCCGTTTCTGCAATCCGGTCGATATATTCTTCGATTTCACGCATATGCAATGTCTCCCAGCACAAGCTTCATCCCGTGCTCTATGCTTGTCCAGGTGTTTATGTCTTCCTTGAGTGATTTGCTGCCTTTGGGAGTCAATTCGTAATAAAGGCGTTTTCTTCCGTTATTTTTCTTTCGCGTTTCGGTGGAGATGCGTATCAGGCCTTTTTTTTCAAGCGAGTAGAGCAGGGGGTAGAGCGTCCCCTGGCCGAGTTCGAATATGTTCTCGCTTCGCTTCGCAAGGATTGAAGATATCTCGTAGCCGTACATCGGTCGCTCCGAGAGTATCTTCAGAACGAGGGCTCTTACGCAGCCTTTCAGAAATTGAGTCTTTCTTCGCATATCAAACCTCGGTTTGCATACTATGTTATACATAGTATACTCGGCCCGTGATGTTTTGTCAAGCGGTTGTGATGAAATATTGAATATTTTTTCGAATGGCTGCTCGAAATGCGTAGTTATTGTTGTATCAGATATTTTTCGAATTTCTTGATTTGCTTGTCCGTTACCGACCGACGCGTTTTCCCGATTATCTTGCTTATGTCCGCCTGGCATATTTTCCTGTCGATGTTTTCTCTCACCGAGTCCATGAAGGCCTCCTGGGCGGTATTAAGGCAGATGTTCTTGATGTCCGCGCCCGAATAGCCCGTCAGCGTTTCTGCAAGCTCGTCGATTTTTATATCTTCGTCGAGGGGCTTTTCATCGAGGTTGAGTTCGAGAAGCTTCTTCCTCGCCGCGAGGTCGGGCAGGTCGACGTAAATAAGCTCGTCGAATCGTCCCGGCCGCAGAACCGCCGGGTCGAGAAGCCAGGGCTCGTTCGTCGCCCCGATAAAAAGTATCGGGTTTTTCTTCGGCGTATCGAAGCCTTCGAGCTCCGCGAGTATCTGCGGCACGACCCGCTGCATGACCGACGAGTTCGAGCCCGACCTCTTGGGAACGAGCGACTCTATCTCGTCAATGAAGACAACGGAAAGCTTGTTTTTCCTCGCTTCGCCGAAAAGCTTGGATATGTTCTTCTCCGCTTCGCCTACCCACTTTGACATTATTTCCGAAGGTTTTACAGTGTAGAAGGGAGCATTCACCTCGTGGGCGATTGCGCGTGCAATCATCGTCTTGCCGGTTCCCGGCGGGCCGAAAAGAAGCATGCCGCCGCCGGGTATCATGCCGTATTTCTTCGCCTTTTCGGGGAACTTCAGCGGGTAGATGACTCTCGCGTATATCTCTTCCTTCACATCGTCGAGGCCCGCTATATCGTCGAACGAGATGCCCGGGCTCTCCGAAGCGGCAAATTTCGAGTCGCCGTCGCCGTCTTCGCCCTCGCTGGCGCTTTCGCCGATTTCGCCCGGATGCGCGTGCTCTATCTTCCTGGAGAGCGCGAGAAGCTTGTCTGCGTTCTTTATCCTGCTCTCTCGGATGAGTCCGTCTGATTTGTCTGCAAGCTTGTAAAGAAACTCCGATGCCTTAAGCAGCGCGAAACGGGCGCGCCCATAGTCCTCGCGCGCGTAGGCCTCGAGCCCTTCCTTCTTGTATGCTTCGAAATTTTCCAGCAGGAATCTCATGAAATGGCTGACCCCGCAAGATTGCCTGAAGGAGCCGCAGCGTGTCGGGAGTCGGTTACTCCTTGCCGAGTTCCTTTTCTATTTCCTTGAGGCCCTTCGATATGGCCTCGTCTATGCCTTTGCCTTCCGACTCCGCCACTTCGGACTCGATAAGGGCGTCGATTTCCTCGTCCGTCACGAGTTCCTCGGAAGAGCCCGTCTCGCCGAGCATCGTCTCGTTAGCGAGGTCGAGGAAAATCTCCATTCGCTCTTCCATCGACTGAGCCTGCGCCATGGCGCGCTCGAAATCCCCCTGCGTCTGGGTCAGGTCGGTATTGCCGAACATCTCGGCTATCGAGCGCGAGACCGCGTTTATGGATTTCGCGAACTGCGAGTGCGCTTCGGCCTGGTTCTTTATCTGAAGCGCCGTCTCGATGTTCAGTAGCTGGCGCTCCATTAGCCTCTTCTGGGCTGCCGTCTTCTTGAGCGTCGATTTCAGGAAAGAAAGCTGCTGCTCGCTCGAAATCTGTTTCGCGCGCCTCGCCTTCTTGAGGTAGTCCTTCTCGCTTTTCTCGAGGCTTCGGATGTGGCGCTTTATCTGGCTTATGCCCTTGCGTATCTCGATGTCGCGCTCAATGCGCCTCTGCTCTTTGCTTTTAAAAAGTCCCATTGAGCTTTTTTACCTTCCCGGCGTTTACTTGGCCGTATTGAAAAGCCCCGTCACCTCCCACGTCGTCGGCCCCTGCTTTTCGCGTACCGATTCCTTCATCTTGCCGAGCCCGCTCGCGTGAATATTACGGGTCATTATGACCATCTTGAATGTCTTCGAATCGCCCGTATTCATCGAATCGGCAACGTTGTGGAAGAAAAGGGTCGGGATTTCTTCGCGGTCGGGGTCGTTGACGATGGGGGCGACGATAATATTTTCCGTCTCATCCATTATCCCGACTTTTACCGTTACATCGTAGAGGTAGGATTTCCCGGTATTTTTCACCGTCCCCGTCAGGATGAGCTGGAAGTCCCGGTCGTTTTCAATCCACTTCAGGTCGCTTAGCTCCACCGCGCCCATTTCCTTGGCGGCCTCGAGCTCCCTTATCTGCTCGTTGAGCCGGATGTTGTCGTTGACCTGCTTGTCAAGCTGCGTCTCCGTAGTGCTCAGCTTGTTGTTGAGGTCTTCGACCTTCGCGCGCGACTCTTCGAGGTCGCGCTTAACTGTCTCGTCCTCGCCGTTGCAGGCGAAAAGGCAAAGAAGCCCAACAAATGAAACGGCCAGTAAAAACTTTCTCATCTCATCCCTCCTCCAGACGGGCCGAAGCAGCCGCTTTTCAAGTTATTCCTCTAATTCGGCCTCGAGCTTTTTCGATAGCTCGTCGCGGTGCTTCTTGGCCTCGTTGACCTTGCCGCTATCTTCGGCTTCGATTATCTTGTCTATGTCCGCGAGAAACCGCAGTTTCTCCTCGTCCTCTTCAATCTCTTCTTCCAGTAGTTCCTCGCCTGCAAGCTCCACTATCGCGTTTAGCTCGTCGAGGTAGTCATCTTCCTTTATCCGCTGCTCCGCGAGCTTCGACTCCAGACCGCTCGACCGGATTCGCCCGAAGAGCTTTTTGACGCCATCGGTATTCTTCGACTTCTCCAGCTTTTCGAGTGCCCGGACATATCGCTTGAGCGCGATTTCCTCGAGGTTCGATATCTTCGCCTCGCGCCGGGCGTAGGAAGAGTCGAACTGAATCTGTTTGATTTCCTCCCACTGGTAGTCGACTTCGAGCTTGTCGCCTTTCTTGCGGGCCTTGCGTATGCCGTCAACGCACTTCTCGCGCTTTCTGGCCAGCTTGCGAAGCTCCATGACCTTGCGGCGCCTCTCGCGCGATACCTTGTCGAGCTGCGGCCTGAGCTGGGCGCTGGTCAGCGGTTTCGTGAAAAGTGAGCGAAGTATTCCCATCGAACGTTGTCCCCGTTAACCTTCCTCTTCGGCCTCGGCCCTTTTCTTTTGTTTTGGTGCGGGCTTCTTCTCGACGATTTCCTGCTCGAGGTCGCGAAGCTCTTCCTCGTCCTTGCTGCGCGGCGCTGGTTCCGTTTCGCCCTTGATTTCGGATTCGAGCTCGGAAAGCTCCTCGCTGGACGCGGCCTTGAAAGGCTCGCTTTCGGAAGCCGCCCCCTCACCGGCCGCCACCGTCTCGCTATACTCCTCGAAATGCGTCTCGAAGTCAAGGATTATGTCGTCTATCTGCGCCTCGTCAACGCCCGCAAGGCTCATGGCCTCCATCTGCTGAATCTTGCCTATCAGGTTCAGATGCAGGTTTATGTTTCTGTCGTAAATCTCTATCCTCTGCTCGAGGTTGTCCATCTGTTTGCGCATTCGCTTTATCGAGCGAAGCACGTTGTTCTTCGTCCTTCCGCTTACGCTCCCGCCGCGAATTTTCGATACGTCGTCCTGCTCCATCTCCTCGAGGCTTTCCAGCTCTTTGTTGAGTTGTTTGAGCCGCAGCTCGTTTCGCGTAATCAGCTTGTCCAGGCCCGAGAGAAGCTCTTTCGTGTCCGATGTGTTTATAAACACATCCATCGTCTCGTCCGGCAGGGGAGTGTCCTTGAAAAGCCTCGTCAGTTTCTCGAAAAATGACATTCGCGTTCCTCGTTTATAAGCTATCTCAGACGCGCGAGTGCTTAATAATCAGCTTGCCCTCGACGCGCTCCATGCTCACCGACTTGTCCTGCGCGCAGAACTCCTCCGCCGCCTTCTTCACAAGCTCGCCCGAAAGGCCCGAACTCTCGACGAGGTCCGACAGGATAACGAACCCGCCGGAGACCGTCAGCTCAGGCGAGGATGTAATCAGGTTCTTCGCGCGCCAGAACTTCTCGCTTTTCTTCTCCGGGTCGAAAAGCGCCATGACCGCCTTGCGTCTCGCCTTGTCGCCGTGCGTCACGCTGAATGCAGTCCCCTCGACGTGCGTGACGAGCGCTATTTCCCAGTTCGGCCCGGCAAGCGGCAGCCTTCGCGCCGCATCCTCGAAGCCGCACATGCCGAGGATTCCGACGTAATGGAAGACGTCCGGCTCCTCCATAGCCGCGAGCCTTATCGACTCCACGTCCGACGACGGCGTCGGCGTCGCGCTCTTCTCTTCTTTCACGAAGTCTTTCAGATTGCAGCGGACGTACGCGGAGATTGCTATCTTCTTCGTCTTGTCGAAAATCCCGAACTCGTAAACGTCGAAATGAAAGTAGCGTCCCAGCGGTATCCTGTCCAGGAGAGGTTTGTCGTATATCTCGCTCTCCTCCATTATCTCCTTGACCCGCCTGCGCTGCGTGTGAGGTATGAAGTAGTTCTCGTCGTAATTGACCCGCAGAGTGCGGTCGTCGAGCGGATTAATAATATCGTCGGCGCTTTGCAGATTGTCCCTGCACCTGCCCAAAAAAAGCTCTTCGAGCTTCTTCGCTTCTTCCGATGTAAGTTCTTTTGCAGCCATACTTTCCCGTCGAAAAGCGCTCATTATTACAGCTTGCGATTTAACCACCGCCCCGTATATTTGTCAACCAAAACTTGCGCCCGCGCCCCGCAACGCGCGGAATTTGACATTTCCGATACACAAGGTATAATACATTTGAATAGCCGGAGATAAATCCATGAAAGAAGACAGGGGCGCATTGAAGCAAATTGAGATTTACCGGAAGATGTCCGGTAAAGAGAGACTTCGCATCGGCTGCGAGCTTTACGACCTTTCCCGCAAACTGATTGAAAGCAGCATTCGCAACGAGAAACCCGCCATTTCCGATGAAGAGCTTAAAAAGAGAGTTATCAAAAGGATGCATAATTGGCCCAGATAGATATACTCCGCGACGTGATATCGAGGCTTGAAAAAACCGGCTTTCCTTATGTCATAACCGGCTCTATTGCGGGAAGTTATTACGGAAAACCCCGACTTACGCATGATATAGATATTGTAATTCTTTTGACTCACGAAGATATAGCCAAAGTAGTTGAAGCCTTTTCCGGCGATTACTATATTGATTCCGATATGATTTCGGAAGCGATTAATGATAATTCCACGTTCAATATCATTCACAATGCTGAAGGATTGAAGATTGATTTCTGGCTCAGGAAGAACAGGACTTTCGATATCGAAATGTTTGGCCGCCGGAGAAAGCTTGAAGCGGTCGAAGGATTGAAAGCCTTTCTTCCGTCCCCTGAGGATATTATTCTCCTGAAATTGCTCTGGTTTAAAGAAACCGACTCGGGAAAACAGTTCCAAGACGCTTTGGGCATTTATACTGTTCAGAAAAAAAATCTCGATAGCGATTACATACGTCATTGGGGCAGGGCGCTTGAACTCACCTCTGAACTTGAAGACCTTGAAAACTCCTCGGCTCCCTAATTCATCCTGATACATGATATACAGAAGATTTCTATTCTTGCCTCTGCCACGTTCCGGATGTATAGTTACATCATGAGCGAAGAAGAGAAACTGGGGAAAGGTGTCAGGATTCTCGCAGTTGTTTTGCCGATATTCTTCCTGATTGCGTTATCGGTTTTCGTTCTTTTGAAAATGCGTGAGGAAGAGCAGGAGAGAACGCCTGATGCTATTACCCCGCCGCCTGTCGTGAAGGAAAATATCCCTCCCGAAACTGCCGGACAGCCTGAAGCTCCATCCGTTACAGTAAATAAAAAGCCTGTAAATGTCGTCGACCGGGCGATATCCGACGCGCTCCGCTGGCTCGCGAAGAAGCAGAAAAAAGACGGCTCCTGGGACGCGGCGATAGAATCCAGCAAAACCGGCGTAACCGCGCTCGCGCTCCTCGCCTTTATCGAAAACGGCCATTCCACGAGAGACGGAGTTTACTGCGGATGGGTTTCGAACGGCCTTAACTATTTACTGTCAAGACAGAGCGAAAAGGGAACAATTGACAGGGGCATATCCGAAAGCTGGATATACAATCACGTCATTTCTCTTATCGTTTTCTCGAAAATCTACGGCATGACGGGCGAGAAGCGATTCAGAGATGCGGCCGGGAAAGCTGCGCAGTACCTGATAAGCGCCCAGAACCCCGGTCTGGGATGGAAATACCAGCCCAAGAGCGGCAGGAACGATACTTCCATCACTTCTTGGGCCGTGCTCGCTTTCCACGAGCTGCGTTCGAACAAGGTAATGGCGGTGCCGGAATCAGTTTTCGACGGTGCATGGAACTGGTTCGACCGCGCGACGAATACTGCCGGCAAGACCGGCTACATGCGCCCCGGTGACGACGGCTCCGTGATAAGAGGTGTGAACGAGCAATACAGTAAAAATCCTTCGTTGACCGCGGCCGCGATATTCAGCCGCATCCTCTGCGGCCAGAGTAGAAATGACCCCAAAATAATCAAAGGTCTCAATATCGTTAAAGGCAACTTTCCCGAGTGGCAGGACGGCGAAAAGAAGAATATAGACCTTTATTGTTCCTTCTGGCTCACAAATGCCTTGAAAACTCTCGTTCCGCCTCAAACCATGAAAGACTACGCCTCGCACCTGATTGTTTCGATACTGTCTCTGCAGGAGAAGGAAGGGCGGGAGAGGGGCTCGTTCAGCCCGGACGGGAAATGGGGCATGGTCGGCGGTCGCGCCTACTCGACCGCAATTTGCGCGATTGTCCTCAAAAAACTCAAGGATGTCGAAGGTGTCGACCTCAGCAGCATAAAACCGCTTGATAAAATATTGAAAGATGAAGAAGAAGCAGATAGCTATACTGGAATTCCGCCCAATCTCTCGGAGATAAGTCTTTCTGAAATAACATCGAAGTTGAATCATCTGAAAATCACCATTTCATTTTCAGAGACACCTTTGTTGGAAGTGTTTAATTTTCTTCACGACATAACACGTATATTCTGCATTCCATCAAAAGAGTTATGTGATAATGCATCTTTATATAGCATTACCTTAAGGCTGAGAGATGTTTCACTGAAAGCTGCAATAGAAGCAATCTGTCTTTCGGCAGGCGGAATAGATTACGGAATCCGTGAAGAAAATGGAAGTTGCTTTGTTTATCTTTCCAGCCCTGATGATATTGCAAATCTAAACCTTCCAAAACCAGCAGATTTCAAGCCTTCAACTGAATATTCTTCAATAAAGGCTGCCTTACCAAATCGCGACTTATCTTTCGGCCTTTCGAAAGAAGAATACAGGAAGGTTGAGTGTATTCGCAGCAAGTTTGATGAGAAAGTAAAGCTCAGCATGGAAATATCAACTTTCGGCGAGCTTCGGAGACTTCTGAAAAATGAGCTTGGTATAGAAATCAAGTTATCCGAATCCGCTTTAAAAAATATGCCGGATGATGATAAGGACGTCAGCCGAAGCAGCGATGAAAGAACTCTCGAAGAAATTCTCAATGCGCTCCAATATCATGCTCAAGCCAAATACGTAATTACTCCGAATGGCATCCTTTTTCCTTCGGAAGAAATGTACAGGAATATGGAATACCTCTACAATAAAAGTCATATAGAATCGGTTCTGAAAACTCGAACAGTTACTTTGAGTTTCAAGGAAACAAGTTTTGAAAACCTAATTAGTTTCCTCTCGGATATAACAGGTCTCAATTTTGTCTTTACGGCAAAAGCACGTAAGACATGCGAGGAAAAGTGCATAGACCGTGAATTATCCGATTCATTGCTTCTTAATGCGCTTGAAGACATCTGCCGCCGGGCAGGCGTGACATACGAGATAAAAGAATACTATATCCTGATAAAATCCCTCTCGGAATAGGGTTTTTAACGCCGGGAAGATGAATTAATTTCCCTAAACCCTTGCTGCGTAAGGACTTATTAACATAGTGTTAATGTTTTTGTGGCGCAAGGTGTCGTAAGTCCTTATCACACAGCAACTTACGTAAATTACTAAAAATTTTGAAAAATGTCTTGACATTGCCTTTCCTGATACGTATAATATTGTAAAGGATGGTTGATGTCTGTCCTGAAAAAGCTCCTGCGTTTGTGGGAAATCCTGGAGCGTAAAAAAAGTAAAAACCTTCAGTCAAATACGGCTGAAGTTTTTTATTTTAGAAAGGCAATCTTTATGTCATTTGTTAATCAAAATACGGGTTTTTCTCCCAACTTCCCAAGCGCCCGCATCGGAGTACTAAAAACCACACGGAATAGGGGCAAAGCCCCCTCGGTATCTGTAAAAAAACGCTGTAACATGTTATCTGGCAAGTACTTAAGTTTACAAATGCATGATTTGGACATGGCGGCGAATTTGATTGTATCAAGCCGGTTGGCTACGTATAATCCGGGTCAAACGGAGGTGAATTGATGTTTCTGGACGAGACGAGAATTTTCGTGAAGGGCGGGCGCGGAGGCGACGGCTGCGTCGCGTTCAGGCGCGAAAAATACGTCCCCCGCGGCGGACCCGACGGAGGCGATGGAGGCGACGGAGGCTCTATTATCCTTATCGCCGACACCCGGCTTGCAACACTCGCGGATATCGCATCGAAGGTCCACTACAAGGCGAAAAACGGCCGGCCTGGTACCGGCTCTCTCAAGCACGGCAAAAACGGCCCCGATATCGTGATAAAAGTTCCAGCAGGCACGATTATCCGCAGGGAAGGGAGCGATGAAATATTCGCCGAGCTTCTGGAAGACGGGCGGGAAATCGTGGCCGCAAAGGGCGGAAAAGGCGGGCGCGGGAACAAGCACTTCGCGACGCCGACGAACCAGACACCCCATCACTATGAAGATGGCACGGATGGCGAGGAATTCTGGCTGAATCTCGAACTCAAGCTGATTGCGGATATCGGGCTTGTCGGCCTGCCGAACGCGGGCAAATCGACCTTTCTCTCGCGGGTATCGGACGCGACGCCGAAAATCGCGAGTTACCCGTTCACGACGCTAATCCCGTCGCTCGGAGTCGTGAAGATGAACGACTACAGGCGCATGGTTGTCGCGGATTTGCCGGGGCTTATCGAGGGCGCTCACGAGGGGACGGGGCTCGGCGACGAGTTCCTCCGACACGTCGAGCGTACGCGCGTCCTGATTCACCTGATTGACATTCAACCGCTTGACGATATAGAGCCGGAGAAGGCCTATGAGATGATAAGGCAGGAGCTTGAAAAATACTCGATGGAGCTTGCAGGTAAGCCGGAGATTGTCGCGTTAAACAAGACGGACCTTCTACCGGACGAGGAAATGAAGAAAGTTGCAGGCGAAATGCCTGGTAAGGCGTTTTTAATCTCGGCCGTGGCGGGGAAGGGCGTGAAGGAGCTTCTCGAAGCGGCATGGCGGATTGTCGCTGACGTACGAAAAAAGGACCAGACTTAGCAAATGTGGCAGATACGCAAATTCTACCTTACGGAGTTTCTGAAAACACAACGGTATTTCATACCCATAATGATACTGTTCCTGCAGTTTCACAAGCTCACGTATACGGAGATATTTGTCCTTTACGCGATTCAGAAGGCGGTTGTCTTCCTGCTGGAAATACCCAGCGGGGTTTTTGCCGACCAGTTCGGTAAGAAAATATCGCTTGTTTTTTCAAGGTTTTGCATTCTGCCCGCGTATGCCGTTTTCGCGGTTGCGGACAACTTCTGGCTGTTTCTCATTGCAATGGTGCTGATGGGCGTGAACAAGGCTTTCAAGTCTGGAACCCACAAGGCGTATATCTACGATTACGTCGAACAGAACGGGACGGACATATCCTTTACCGAGGTCATCGGCAAGGGCAAGTTCTGGGCGAGGGTCGGCGAAGCGCTCGCCTGCGCCGCGGGAGGGGTGATAGCGCAGAAGTACGGGTATGGCAGGGTCTTCATGTTTGCGCTGGTGCCTGCGCTTTTAAACTGCATAAACGCCCTGACATACGAGAAGATTGAAGAGAAACACAAGGTTTCGAAATTCAGCCTGAAATCCCACTTCGGGCACATCTTCGGGTCTCTCGGAGATATTAAAAGCAACAGGATTGTCTACAGGATAATTATCAACTCGGCCATTTTTGCATTTTGCCTCGATGCGTCGGAGAAATTCTTTCAGCCGTACATGCAGCATGTGGATATTCCCGTTAAATGCTTCGGGTTTATCTATGCGGCGACGTTTATCGTAACGGCGTTCGGGTCGAGATACGCCTACCTCTTTGAAAAGAAATTCTCCAGGGCGAATATAGTAAACGTGATTGGGTGGTTTGCAGTACTGCCGGTGCTTTTACTGGGACTCCGATTCGTTTCTGTTGCGGGTGTTTTTCTTTTCCTTGCTATCATATTCATACGCAACGTCAGAAGGCCGCCCATGATAACGGAGCTCAACAAGCATATCCTTTCGCGCAAAAGGGCGACGATACTTTCGATAGATGCCCTCTTCAGCGCCCTGATGGCTCTTGCGTTCCTTCCGGTCGTCGGATACGTTTCGGATGCTCTTTCGGAGCACAGCGCGCTTTTGATACTCGCGGGAGTGCTGGTAATAAACCAGATTCTGTTTTCCATCCCGCCTTCCGAGGATAAACCAGCCGAACCTGCCGAGACTGAGAGTTGATAAAAAAAGGCACGGGTAAAATCCCGCGCCTTGTAATTATATTGTTCTTTGACAATCAGCTGCGAAGTTTGCCGATGCAAAGGCTCGCGTTGTGGCCTCCGAATCCGAAGGAGTTGGAAATCGCGATATTGACTTCGGCCTCGCGCGCCTCGTTCGGCACGTAATCGAGGTCGCAGACCGGGTCGGGTGTCTCGTAGTTAATCGTCGGAGGTATTACGCCGTTCTTAATGGACAGAACGGTCGCGATAAGCTCCGATGCTGCGGCTCCTCCAAGCAGGTGCCCCATCATGCTCTTTGTGGAGCTGACAGGCAACTTGTAGGCGCGTTCGCCAAAGACGGTCTTTATCGCCACGGTCTCCGAACGGTCGTTGTAAATAGTGCTCGTCCCGTGCGCGTTGATATATGAAACATCTTCCGGATTGACGCCCGCGTGCTTGATGGCAAGTTTCATGGCCATCGCCGCGCCCGCACCGTCTTCGACCGGAGCGGTTATGTGGAAAGCGTCGTCTGTTTGTCCTATCCCCAGAACTTCGGCGTAGATATTGGCACCGCGGCCCTTGGCGTGTTCGAGTTCTTCGAAAACCAGCATGCCGCATCCTTCGCTGAGCACGAACCCGTCGCGGTCCTTGTCGAACGGGCGCGACGCCTTCTGAGGGGCGTCGTTGCGAGTCGAAAGGGCCTTGAGCGCGCAGAACCCGCCGAGGCCGAGCGGCATTAGAGTCGCCTCCGAGCCGCCGGTAACCAGCACATCGGCTATGTCCGACTTTATGATTTGGAACGCGCACGCCATGGCGTGGTTAGAGGATGCGCAGGCCGAGGCCGTAACGAAATTGGGGCCCTTGAGGCCGAATCGCATCGCCACATGCGCGGAGCATGAGTTCATCATCACCTTTGGTATAAAGAAAGGCGAGATTCTTTTTGGTCCGCGTTCGATGAGCGTTCGAGTGGTGGCTTCAATTTCGTTGAATCCGCCTATTCCCGAGCCCATTGTTACGCCGCAGCGATAAGGGTCATCCTTTGAGAACTCAATGCCTGAATTTTTGACGGCATTGTCGGCTGCAGCGATTGCGAACTGCGAAAACCTGTCAACCTTTTTTGTTTCCCGGGGATTAATCCATTTTTCCGGTTCGAACCCCAGTATCTCTCCGCCAATCTGAGAAGAGTAATCGGTAGTATCGAACGAGGCAATCCTCTTGACACCGCTCTTGCCTTCGCGAAGATTGTTCCAGTAATCTTCAAGGGTAAAGCCAAGAGGCGTGATTACTCCCATTCCGGTTATTACTACACGTCGCTCCATTTCTCACTTCCTCAGTCTTTTTACTTCCCGCTTACGCGGACCAGGCTGTGAAAATTAGGCGTGCTCTTCAACGTATTTGATGGCATCGCCTATGGACTGAATCTTTTCCGCTTCCTCGTCCGGAATTGAGACGCCGAACTGGTCCTCGAGCTCCATCACGAGCTCGACGAGGTCGAGAGAATCGGCGCTCAGGTCGTTTACGAACGAAGTCTCGGGCGTAAGTTTGTCTTTTGACACGTTAAGCTGCTTGCATACTATATCCATTACTTTTTCAACAACTTCGGACATTCTATTTCCTCCCTCGCAGTATCGTCAAAGTTCTTCAAGATTGACGAATCTTTGGTTTACTTTCGTTATTTGCAGTCCGTTCACAGTGCCGCCCATTCAGTTATAAAGGCACCTCCTTTCGTAATCGGGCGGGTATTACATCCCCATTCCTCCGGCGACGACCACCGTATGGCCGGTCACGTAGTCGGACAAAGAGCTGCAGAGAAACAATACAGCACCAGCCACATCCAGGGGCTTGCCCATCCTGCCGAACGGGACCTGCGACATTATTTTTTCCTTGGCGCTTTCCGGCAGCTTTTCGGTCATTTCCGTCTGGATAAATCCCGGGGCCACCGCGTTTACGTTTATGCCTCGCGAAGCGAGTTCCTGGGCGGTCGTTTTTGTCAGTCCGATTACTCCCGCCTTGGAGGAGGAGTAATTGGCCTGCCCGGCGTTTCCGGTTATTCCGACCACCGAGGCTATATTCACTATTTTACCGGTTTTCAGTTTCATCATGGGCCTTGCGACTGCGCGGGTGAAGTTGAAGACGCCCTTGAGATTGACGGCGAGTACCGCGTCCCATTCCTCGTCGCTCATGCGCATGAGGAGGTTGTCTTTGGTAATGCCCGCATTGTTTACCAGTATGTCAATTTTCCCGAAATCCTTGAGCACGGCATTCACCGCGGAGTTGACCTCGCCTGAATCGGCCACGTTGCATCCATATGCGGCCGCTTTCCTGCCGAGTTCGCTGACGAGGCCGGCGGTTTCGCTGCACATTTCGGCTTTCAAGTCCACTATGGCAATATCGGCTCCGCGACCGGCAAGCTGAAGTGCAATCTCGCGGCCGATTCCCCTGGCCGCTCCGGTGACTATCGCGGTTTTATCAGTAAGCTTCAATTTCAACTCCTAACCGAGCGCTTCGAAGGATTCGATATTAAGCAGGCTCGTCACTTTGGCGTCGGCGTCAATTCTTCTCATAAGACCCGCAAGAACCTTGCCCGGCCCTATCTCGAGATAGTTCCTGACGCCTTCCGAGAGGAGAAGCTCCATCGACTGGCTCCACCTTACGGGATTGTCTACCTGGCGGATAAGGTTCTGCTTGATTTCATCCGGCGAGTCGGCAAACTTGCCGGTAACGTTGCTCACGAATTTTATTTCGGGCTTTTTAACTTCGGCTTTTTCGATGTAGGGAGCGAGCTTTTGGGCTGCGGGGCTCATGAGGTCGGAATGGAAAGCGCCCGCGACGTTGAGAGGGATGACCCGCTTTGCGCCTGCCTCGCCGGCAAGTTTCGATATCTCGTCGAGAGCCGCCTTGTCTCCGGAAACGGCAATCTGCAGGGGCGAGTTGTAGTTGCCTGCGCAAACGACGCCTTTCTCGGCCGCCTGGTTTACGATATCCTCGACCTGCTCATGGCTCAGACCGATTACCGATATCATCGAGCCGTTCGAATTGTCGCACGCTTCCTGCATGAATCTCCCGCGCTTGTCCACGACCGAAACCGCGTCTTCTAATGTCAGCGACCCGGCGAAGACGAGTGACGTATATTCGCCCAGGCTTAACCCGGCGGTGACGGACGGTTCCGGGAGATTGCCGGAACGCCTCAGCACCTCGAGAGCGGCCAGGCTCGTTACGAGTATCGCAGGCTGGGAGATACTTGTAAGCGTAAGCTCTTCAATAGGCCCTTCGAAACAGAGTTTTGCAAGGTCGTAGCCGAGCGCTTCGTTCGCCTTGTCAAAAATTCCTCTTACGTAGTCGTGGGCTTCGTAGATGTCTTTGCCCATGCCCACGAACTGCGCGCCCTGTCCCGGAAAAAGATAACCCGTTTTCGCCATTTGAACTTACCTCTTCAAAACTTAGAATCGCAGCAGGGATGAGGCCCAGGTTTTGCCTCCGCCGAAAGCGACGAGCAAGAGCAGGTCGCCTCGGTCAATTTTTCCTTCGCGTATTGCCTCGTCGAGTGCAATCGGCACGGATGCGGCCGAAGTGTTGCCGTATCTGTCGAGATTTATATAAAACTTGTCGAGCCCGATGTTGAACCTGTCGGCGGCCGACTGCAGAATTCTCATGTTGACCTGGTGGGGTATGATATATTTCACATCTTCAATGGAAATATTGTTAGATTCGACTTCATGCGCAAGCATCTGGTTCGCCCGGAGTACCGCGAATTTGAAGATGTCCCTTCCTTTGAGTTTCATATAATGGTCTCTCGCGGCGAGCGACTTGTGCGAAGCCGGTATCCGTGAGCCGCCTGCGGGCAGAACCATCATCTTCGCATCGAGCTCGGAGTGCATGTTCATGCTAATGAATCCGCTCTCGTCATCGCCGGGCACTATTACGGCGGCGCCGGCGCCGTCGCCGAAGAGTATGCATGTGTTGCGGTCCTGGTAATCGGTGATGGTCGTAAGCGATTCGGCACCGATTGCGATTACGCAGTCGAACTGGCCGTTTTCGACGAAATTTTTTGCGACGCCGCAGGCGTATATGAAACCTGAGCATGCCGCCATCAGGTCGAAGGCGGCGACGTGGCCGCATCCGAGGCTTTCCTGAAGGTAGCAGGCCGTTGACGGGAACATCGTATCCGGCGTTATCGTGGCAACGATTATGGCCTGAACTCTCGAAGGCGGAATATCGGCCATCTCAAGGGCGCGCTCCGCGGCTTTATGCGCAAGCTTGGAGGTGCTTTCACCCTCCCCGATAATGCGGCGCTCCTTGATTCCGCAGCGGGTTGTTATCCACTCGTCGGTCGTATCAATCAATTTTTCGAGGTCCGCATTGGTTATTTTGTTTTCGGGCACAAAGGAGCCTGTTCCCGCAATTTTAGCCCGTCTTGTCATATCAATCGCCATCCCTGTCAAAAAACCTGGTTAAACGCCACATCAGCCCAAGCGCCTTTATTTTTTCGGAAATTTCCTCGTTGACTTTTGTTTGTACTACTTTCTGAGCGACTTTAATAGCGTTGTATATGGCATTGGAGTCGGAGCGGCCGTGGCAGATAATGCATGTGCCATCTATCCCGAGGAGGGGTGCTCCGCCGTATTCGGAGTAGTTGCCTATAAGGTTCTGGCTCATGAGCAACTCTTCGGCCACTTTCTTGTCGCCGCCTCCGGTAACGTAGGATTCTATTTTATCTTTCAGGCGACGCAGCATGCCTTCGCCCATGCCTTCGGCGATTTTAATGATTACGTTTCCGACGAACCCGTCGCATACGGCCACGTCGCAGGCGCCCCTGAATATTTCCTGGCCTTCGACGTTTCCGACGAAGTTGAGGTTTGCATCCTTCATGAAGCTTCTTGCTTCCTTCACGAGGGGGCTTCCCTTGACATCTTCGACTCCGATATTAACGAGAGCAACGCGGGGATTCTCGACGCCTATTACGTGCTTGCTGTAGACGCTTCCCATGACCCCGTACTGGAGCAGGTGGATTGGCTTGCACTTAACGTTCGCGCCCGCATCTATTATTATGCAGATGCCTTTTTCCGTATCGGAGGGGAAGGGGGATGCAATACCCGGTCTCTTTACTCCTTCGAGTTTTTTTGCCATCAGCATGGTGGATGCCACCACCGCACCGGTATTTCCGGCCGATACTACTGCCTGGACTTCGCCCGTCCTGAGAAGGGCGACGGATTTTGTAATGGAGGAATCCCGTTTCGACCTGAGCGCGGCCACGGGCGAATCGTCCATGGTAATGACTTGTTCGGCATGATGCAGATGGAGCCTGGCATCGGCGCCCAACCTGTCACCGAGCGATGATTCGATATCGGGCTTTCGACCGACAAGCATGATGTCGGCATCCACCTCGTTCATTATCGCCTTGACCGCGCCCCGAACGACTTCGCCCGGCGCCTGGTCGCCGCCCATAGCATCTACCGCAATCTTCATATTTGATAAACAGTCCTGCAGAAAAACATCTGACCGAATTAATGAAAGCTATAAAGGTCGGGAAACGCTATGTCGATTTTTCCGCCCTTCTTATAGCGTATTCCTTGCCTTTCAGGTGCTCGCAGGTACCACATACGCGGTGCGGCAGCGTCGGCTGGCCGCATCTCGGGCACGGGACGAATCCGGGCAAATCCAGTGCTTGGTGCGCCCGCCTTTTGCGAGAACGTTCCTTAGAATGCTTGTGTTTCGGATTAGCCAATTGCAGTATCCCTCTAAAAAAAATTACGTCTTGCCTGACTTAAACCCAAAATTCTACTATTACCGATGGTTAAGTCAACCAAAAAAGTTAAATTTTCTCAGACGTGCCTCTCCGGGAGGTTCGTTAAAACAGGATAAGCATGTGCATGGTGCCGCGAAAATATTATTAATCTTGACTGATTCGACGGACGTGGTATAGACTTCCGATAAGTTTTCAAAGGCGCTTGGCCGCCGCATCGAGGGAAATCAAGTGAAAAAAGTGAAAAAGGGCGATATTGCAATAATCGAATACGAGGCTGCGGTAATTGACGCTGAACTTGGCGAAGTGGCCAGGGAGCGGGGAGAGATGCGGCTGCGCGCGGGCGACTGCGGAGCGATAGGCGGCATCGACCGGGAGATGATAGGCATGGAGATAGGGGAGCGGAAAAATCTTGAAATTCCCCCGGACAAGGCCTTCGGTCCGCGCGACCCGGAGCTTGTCATGCAATTTCCGCGCAGTTGTTTCGAGCGTTACCCCGACCTAAAGACAGGCTCGCTCCTCAGGTTGTTCTCGAAAAAGGGCAGCGAAATTGAAGTAATAACCAGGGAAGTCAATCCGGAGACCGTAATAGTTGATGCGAATTACCCGCTTGCAGGCATGTCCTTGAGGTTCGATATCAGGCTCATGGCCGTCGAGAGCCCCTAATCGGGTATCCGAATTACTGAAATTCTTAAGCGAGTCAAATGCATGTCAATGATTCGCGTCGGCGGAAATACGACGAAATTTCTCAAAATATAAGTGAATCCCACCTTGATTTACGTCGTAGATTATGGAAGATACCTGAAATTTGCGAAAATAAATCTTGTCCGGAGGAGGATACGTGGTAACCAAGCGCGACATTACAATGGGAAAGCTGGCAGTCAAGAACGGCTTCATGTCGCCCCAGCAAATGAAAGACATAGTAGACCTTCTGGACAACGATAAAGGCGCGTATCCTGATTTTATAACCACGGCGCTGAAAAAAGGAATTATTCACAAGCGCCAGGCCTCCGCAGTAACACTCGCCTGCGACAGAATCGAGCGGGACAGCGAAAAGCAATCGATGGCGGTGAACGGATACGATATCGTCTCGAAGATAGGGGAGGGCGGCCTCGGCGTGGTCTACAAGGGCATGCAGAAGTCGATGAACCGGGTAGTTGCGCTAAAGATACTGCACAGAAAATGGCTTGACGACGAGGAGTTCCGGAAGCGATTTCTTCTCGAGGCGAGGCTCATGGGCAAGTTGTCCCACCCGAACCTCATTAACGTTTACGACGTCGGGAAACAGGACTGGAAATATTACTTTTCGATGGAGTATATCGAGGGCGTGTCAGTCGAGGACGTGCTCGACCAATACGGCTCCATGGAAATATCGAGGGCCATCGACATAGTAATGCAGGTTGCCAAGGCGCTCAATTACCTTAAAGACCAGGGAATAGTCCACTGCGATATCAAGCCTGGCAACATACTGCTGACCAAGGATAATATCGCCAAGCTCGGCGACTTCGGGTTCGTGAGAATCGGCCGTGACCTTGACAGACAGCTCGAAGGCCAGGATTCCGTGCTGGGGACTCCGGAATACATCTCTCCGGAGCAGGCTCTCGGCGAGAAGAACATCGACTGGCGTTCCGACATGTATTCGCTGGGCGTCACGCTCTTTCACATGGTGACGGGAAGACCTCCTTACGAGGGGCCGAGCGGCGCGATTATGCAGAAGCACGTCAAAGGCGACATGCCTGACCCGCGGACGTTCAACCGGGACCTCAGCCGCGAACTATGCAACGTAATTAAGAAGATGATGGAACGCCAGCCGGGCAACAGATACCCGAGCATAGAATCCCTGCTCGAAGACCTCGCGGTGGCGCGCGTTGCCGAGGACCCGCGCGGCTCCGATGCGCAGGTGGGAAAGACGACGATTCTGTCGGCGCTGAAGCGCGAGAAGCTGCTTGCGGAGCGGTATTCAGCGCAGGCGACCGAGCTGAAGGAAAGCGTTTCCAACTTCAAGCTTTATTTTTTCCTCGCGCTCGGCGTGCTGGTTCTATCGCTGATTCTGAATTTCTACCTTTTTCTGAAGCTTCTCGACGAATAGGCCGCCGGCCGCTAAACTCCCATGACGCTTAGAGACATGCGCTTCAATCCCTGAAGCTCCGCCGCTTCATCGACGGCGTACGTCACGATATCAAACCACGGGAAGGGGCATGGCGGCTCGCCATCGCCGCTGCTCCACGTTTTAAGGTATAGCCTGCATTCGGGACATGATTCAATCAGCAGCCCGGGCCATGCATCCATCTGGAGCACGTTCAGTCCTCCATGTCCGCAGGCCGGGCAGTAATGCCTGGAAAACCTGTAATCCGAGAGGCAGTTCGGGCAGAAGAGCCTTCGCGCCCCCGAGCTTTCCACCAAAGCCATCGCCGGCAGCGCCCCGCAGAACGGGCAGCAGCTTTCTGACCAGAGGCCGGTATTCGCTTCCGAATTAATCTGCGCGAATGCGTCAAGCTGGGGGCGCGCCGCCTGCTGGCAGCACGAAACGAGAGTTGCTGTGGACATGGAGAGGGCTTCGGAAAAATCGGTCATTTTGTCTGCGTCTGCATCGAGGTGGGCGGTGAAGAGGCCTTGCGGAACATTTGCAGGAATGACGGTTGAGAATTCTTCAGGGTTGTTCTTATGAAATTGTTTCAGAAGCCGGGAGAAGACGCCCGCAAAGGCATTTTCGTCGAAAGAGGCTGTGTCGAGAAGCGGAGTTCCGGCTTGCAAAAGGCTGCGGACAGTCTCAGGTGAGAGTTTGTCCTGATGCTTGAACCCGACGGAATAGGCCGTTTTCAGGATTGAGTCGAACAACTCGAGGCGCTGCGCGCTTTCGGGAAATTTTTTTGCCAGAGATTTAATACTGATGCAGGGTTTTTTTGCTTTCAATGTTTATGGCCGTTTCATGAGGTTCGCCGGTCACTGAGCCGCTCAGTTTTCGGCTGCCTTTTCTTTCTCTGCTACAGGGCTGATTCTCTTGGATTTGGGCCTCTCTATTGTCGGGACGTTGGCGCCTTTCTTGAGAGTGGCTTCCTTGTCGTCCACCTGCGACAGAATCCTGTCAATCTTGTTGCTCGAGCCGTCAATCCGGGAAGCTTTCTCTCCCGCCCAGCGAGCGAGCGAAAGGTCGTTGCGCTTCATCATCTCGGCCGCGAGTATAAGATATTCGTCGAACGCTCTTTTCTTTTCGCCCAGCATAAAGAAGAGCTCGGGCAGGACAATCTTTATGTCCGTATGGTCCGGATCGAGGGAGAGCACCTTGGAGAACGAATCCACCGCCGCCTTGAAGTCGCCCCCGCAGTAGCAGAGCCATCCAACAATCTTGAGTTCGCGAGCCTGTTTGTCCGTCTCCCCCACATCCTCGTATATTTCGGCGAGTGCTCGGTGTGCAATCAAGTCGTGCGGGCTTGCCTTGAGTACCCTGTCGGCGGCCTTGCGCGCAATTCCGAACTCCTTCTTCTGGAGCGACATGTTGATTACGTTGCGCAACACTTCCACCGCATGCGGGTTGTCGTCGAGTTCAAGGTATACTTTCGCCAGCTCCATTTGCGTTTCGATGTCATCAGCCTGAAGCTTGATTATTTCTTTGAGATGTTCGGGCACTTCCTTGAGTCTGCCCTCGGCGCGCTTGGCTTCAGCTATCTGGCGCAGGCAGATAAGTGCCTTGTCAATCATTTTGTTTTCTATGTAGGCCTTGGTAAGCCACTCGCGGGCCAGAACGTTGTTCGGTTCGAGGTCGAGAATCTTCTCGTAGATGTCTATGAGGAAAGACCAGTTGCCCGTATCGTGTATAACGCCAGACTTGGAGAGCGTCTCGGCAAGGGCGTTATATTCCCTGACCGCTTCTTCAGTTTCGCCCATGTCCGCGAGCGTTGCGGAGAGCGACAATCTCGCCTGCACGCACTCTTTATCCAGTTTGAGCATCATGCGGTAGGTATCGACTGCCTTATCGGGCTGCTCGTTCACCTGGTAGAGTCCAGCGAGGTTCTCAAGCTCTATTATCGCCTGGACCATCCTGTCGGAATTCCCGTGAAGTTCTGCAAGCTGCTCGTAAGGCTCGGGGCTGTCGGGCAGGGCGACTTTCATTTTTTCCCAGATGGCTACGGCCCGCGCTTCCTCATCTTTTTCGGTCAGCTTGTCGGCAAGCCTCCGGGCTTCCTTTATCGCCTCTTCCCGCCGATTGAGTTTCACGAACGCCTGGGTCAGTTTCTCGTGCGCCTCGATTTGCCACTTGTCGAGAGTTACTATCTTGTGGTAGGAAAGCACCGCGTTTTCAAGTTGATTGGATTCCATCGCCTTCTCGGCGTGGCGCGCGTACATCTCTATCGCCTTGTCGCCGGTACCGAGCGCCTCGTAAGTCTTGGCAAGCCTTATCTCGAGGTCAAGGTCTGACACGTTCAATTCGAGGGCGCGTTCGTAAAGCTTCGCGCATTTGCCGAGCTGGCCGGTTGCCGAGCAGTTTATCGCGAGTTGAACGAGTTGCACCGGCTCTATGGGCGCGATTTCCTTCGCTTCAAGCAGCTTGTAAAGCGTTTTCAAGGCGTCAAACTTCGACATGCGGGCTTTTTCAAGTATCTCGTCCACGTCTCGCACGCCGTCGATATACGAAAGCACCTCGATTTCAGCCTGGCTGTCTTCCGACTCGCTATAATAATGAAAGGCCTTTGGAGTAGCGACGAGTACATCCTGCATGGAGGGGAACATCTGTTTGAGAATTTCCCACTCATCAATCCGCCTCGCAGCCTCCATGACCATGCTCTCGGCGTTGACTGCTATCTGTACGCCATCGCGCGAAAGCTTTGTGATGCTTTCCGGCGGCTCGCCGGGAGTGAACTCGCAATGCACGTCCGACCATGTGAATATCTCGCATACCTCTTCCATTATCTGGAAATGGAGCGCCTTGCGAATCTCATCTTCTTTTACCGAGCCAAGTTTCAAGAGCGCACCGCCAAGGTCGACGTTCCAGTCTTTCTGCTTATGCAGCGCCTCGTGAAGCTGCTCTTCGGTAATTGCGCCGTATTTCATAAGCGCTTCGCCGAGCATGTGCTTCTTTCGCGGGGCGGATACGGCCTCGACGCTGCCCCGGCGGAAGTAGACCATTTTCGATTCGTTCTCCCGCGAAACTTTCAATGTTCCGGAGCGCTTGGCGGCGGAAAGCGACTGCAGGATGGAGGAAAGATCCAATATATTGATATCTTTTTTGGCCTGTGCCATTTGCTGCCGTTTCAAAGTAAGTAGACGGAATAAACTGCCAGACTATTTAATATAATCTCCCTGTTCAATCATGCAAGCTAAATTTACCTCTCGTATGCATTCATTTGCTGCATTTTTACAGATTTGTGATTAAAAATCCACGTTCTTCCAGATTACTGCTTTCTTATCCTTTTTTCACCTGACTTAAAAGCTTTCGATTATCTGTCTACTTTACGTTAAGAAGGAATGCGGTTTTGACTTGACATTTGGCATTGGGAGTGTTAAATTGCACACGTTAAGTTCTGTCGAACGGAGGCTGTGATGATCAGGTTGGCGATTGCATTCATGGCGGCTGCAGTGTGTTTTGCGGGGCTGGCGATTGCGCAGGAAGACGATACGATTACTGCGGAAAAGCTCGGCGAGAACCTGGAAGACGAAGTCGGAATGAGTCACACTTTCCGCGACAGGATTGCACACATCTACAGGGACCAGAAGCAGTTTCCGAGCTACCTGAAATTCGATACGGCGAACGTTCGCTGCCGGGTACTGGTGGGCGAGGAGGAAGACTTGCGCACGATAGACGCCTGGTCGCGCGGTGAGGTGGACGACCCGAAAACCATGGAGTTCAAAGACCCGAAGCTTCAGATTCTGTGGGAAATATTTTTCAACGAGATACAGCCCCAGATACTCAGCATATCGGGCAAGGTGGTAGAGCCCGAGGCGTCGGGTAATTTCGGAATCATGCATATCTTCGACGTATCTGGTATCGAGCGGGTAAAGTACTCGCGCGATAAATAAACCCGCGACGCTACCGCTTAACATGCAAAGAGTTACGTCAATTCCAAATTAACTTTTCATACAAGTGCAAAAGCCTAAAGTATGCCTCCCGGAATGCCGAAACTTTAACGAAGGCGTCACGGAACATCTACCTTTTAGGAGTCCGGGTGAGCACTGAGAAATGGCAAACGGGAACCGGGAAATATTCGCTTCTGGTAGTCATGAAAGGCGAGCACAGATATCTTGTCAAGTACGACCCGGCTCACAAGCAGGAACTGCTTAACTTGTTGCTCGACTACGGCCAAAGGGATGATTTCAATCTCACACCGTTTGACGCTCTGGCGCTTATCGAAAAGCTCGGGAGCCGGGATGGAGGCTCGTCAGTTATTTCGCTCAACGAGGATGCGCCGAGTATCGAGAAAGACCTTACTTTCGATGAACGGGCCGTCGATTCCGATTCCGGAGACAGCTTCGGTATGCGGGACATGTAAGTGAATGCATCCATAGACAGATTCATCGCACATCTTCAGAGAAGAAATCTTTCTCCGAAAACAATAAAAGCATATTCCCGGGACCTGCATCAGTTTGCCGAGGCTTCAAACGCAAATCAACCTCAAGAAATTAATACGGTAACAATAAGGGCTTTCCTTGCCGGTCTGCTTTCTAACGGACTTTCGAAACGAAGCATGGCGAGAAAACTTTCAACGGTTCGGGCTTTTTTCAAATATCTTGCGGATGCCAGGATAATAGAAGGAAATCCGGCGGAATCTCTGCGCATGCCGCGTTTTCGCAGGAAGCTGCCCGCTTTTCTCGACATGAACCAGGCGAAGCGTCTGGTCGAAGTGCCTGCCGAGCTTCAAAAGCCTTATATGGAAAGGGATACCGCTATTCTCGAGCTTATGTATTCAAGCGGACTTCGCGTTTCTGAGCTTATCAGTCTCGAAGTCGACGAACTTGACCTGAATACAGGAGTAGTAAGGATTACGGGTAAAGGAGCAAAGGAGAGGCTTGTGCCCGTGGGTTCTTATGCGAAATCGGCGATTGAGCTTTACAGGAAAAAACGCAAAGCCGCAAGCGGCGAGAAGGCGCTCTTTGTCAACAGGTTCGGCAGGCGGCTGACAGATCGCTCGGTTAGAAGAATAGTCAAGACTTACGCTGGTTTAGCGGGTCTCACAGGCAAGGTCTCGCCTCATACTCTTCGGCATAGTTTTGCGACTCACATGCTCGATGCGGGATGTGACCTCAGGACGCTGCAAGAGATGCTCGGGCATTCGAGCCTATCGACTACGCAGGTTTATACGCACGTCACAACGCGCCGTATGCAGGAAGTTTACCAGAAGGCGCACCCGCGTGCTCAATCCAGATAACCTTTCATTTTGTCATATCCGATAGCGTTCATTCTGGCCTTTGGCAGGTTAATATGATAAAATTATTAATAAGGAATACTTAATAAGGGGTGTGATATGCCGGAAAGATACGAACTAATCATAGTGGGGGGAGGTCCTGCCGGATTGACGGCTGCTCTCTATGCGGGCAGGTCGCGCATGAAGGCAATCATGTTCGAGAAACTTGTTCATGGCGGACAGGTGGCGACAACGCAGATAGTGGAGAACTACCCCGGTTTCGCCAAGCCGGTGGCCGGGCCTGCACTTATCGAGGCGATGGTAGAGCAGGCGAAAAGCTACGGCTGCGAGATAGCAAGCGGAGAAATCAGCGAGGTGAGGGTCGAGGGAAATGACAAGATTGTTATTGCAGGTGGCGTTGAATACAGGTCCGACGCTCTTATCATCGCAAGCGGCGCGAACCCGCGAACGCTCGGGATACCGGGCGAAACGGAACTGAAGGGAAGAGGCGTGTCTTACTGCGCGACATGTGACGGACCGCTTTACTTTGGCAAGACGGTCGCGGTTATCGGAGGCGGAGACTCTGCTTGTGAAGAAGGGCATTTCCTTACGAAGTTCGTCAAGAAAGTCTATATGATTCATAGGCGCGACCAGTTGCGTGCGGTCAAGGCTCTTCAGGAACTCGTGCTTAACAATGAGAAGATTGAGATTCTATGGGACAACGAGCCCTTGGAAGTGATTGGCGAGGGCGGCGTGAAAAGGCTTAAAATCAGGAACAAGAAAACGAACGAAGAGAAAGAACTTGAAGTTGACGGCGTATTTTTCTACGTCGGAACCATACCTGACACCGATTTTATAAAGTTCGAGATTGAAAAAGATGCAGCGGGTTTCATAAAGACCGACGATGGGATGAGGACGAGCGTACCCGGCGTTTTTGCGGCGGGCGACGTCTGCTCGAAAGAGCTTCGCCAGATTGCGACCGCAGTCGGTGACGCGGCGACTGCTGTGCATATGACGGGGAAATTCCTGCTGGAGAAAGGCATTTCCTGACGCATGAAAAGACAGGGCCGGGTAAGACAAGTCAAGGCATTCGGGGCGGAATGGAGCTACGTTCTTCACCGCTCACGCCTGATTAAATACGTTCATATGGCGAAAGCTGTAATGGAAGAGGTCGAGAATCTGGACGGGCGCGTCAAGGTGCTTGACTGCGGCTCCGGCAAAGGCCGTCTCACCTGGTATTGCAAAAAACCGGAGAAATGGAACGGACACAAGGCATCGCTCTATAATCCCAATCGGCGGGAAAATACGGACCCCGTTCGTGAAGAGCTTTTTTCAAAGATAGACTGGTACGGGCTGGATGTAGATTTCAAGCGCATGAAACAGGCCAACGCGCAGGGTTGCTACAGGATGACTATGGGCGACCTGGATGTCGGGCTGCCTTACGCGGACGATACTTTTGATATCGTCGTATCGAGCCACGTACTCGAACATGTCGGACATCCGGAAATCGGCATAAGAGAGATGCACCGCGTTCTCAAACCCGGAGGTATGATTGTCGTCGGAGTTCCTATATACGATCCATTCCTTAGAATTTTCAGAATAATTATCGGCCCGCTGCTCGATATGTATTTCAGAGCGCACAAGGGACAGACGACGGGACACGAAACGCATTTTACTCTCAGATCGGTCAGACGGCTTATGAATGATTTCCAAATAGAGGAAATCATGGGATTTCGCATGGGCCGGGGGCAGCTACTGATATTCCTCGAAGACTCGCGATTGCTTTACGACCTGAACACTCTATGGGGCAGGACGTTTCCGGCGTTTTCGCCCGAAGTCAACGTTATCGCACGCAAGAAGACTTAATCTTTTCTGCCAAGCGCGGATTCGTAATCCATCGGCTCGGGTGGAGGCTTTTTAGCGCATTGATAGAGTATCCACGAACCGCCGACGAAGAAGATAATCATTGAGATAAATGCCGCAATTCTAAGAATAAGCGCGAACGTGTCATCCCATTCGAGCATTCCGAGCCTGCCGAGCATATAAGTCCAGTCGTGCTTGGCTTCTCCGCCCCCGGGAGTCACGAGGATAAGGTTGTGCCGCCTGGCATCTGCGACGTATGTGGCGACATTATAAAAATTAGTCGAAAGCCATCCGAAACAGAAGGAGATGGCAAAAAAGTCCGGAATCCTGTAGAAGACATACATGGCAATTATGGGGGCCAGACACTGCCAGATTGTACCACCCGCCGCGTGCAGGAATTCTCCCGCCCAGCATAAGAGGTAGTGGCCAAGCTCGTGAATTCCGAGATTGAGCGCTCCGAAGAGGCTCTGGTAGTTCGGGTCGAGAAGGTGATTGATGAAGATATAAAGGAAATAGGCGATAAGAGGAGCACGTAGCCACCAACTGGGATTCTTCCTGCACCAGCGCAGCATATCTTCGTAAAAATTCCGTATAAAATCCGCGAGCCATTGCATTAGCTAATATTTCCTCATCTCGCTTATCGAAAGTGCGGCGACTTTAAGAAACATAACTATTAGCGACATGAACGCCACTATGACTACTGAAACTGCGATTCTTTCCGTAGCACCCCGGAATGCATCTTCACGAAACACAAGCAGGAGAAAGAAGAAGGCTCCGACAATCTGATTTATGAAATTCTTCAATCCCGGCTTGACAATTTCCTTGTCGAAACCCCAGAATCCGAAAATCACTTTCGATGAAATGTCTCCGATTAAATAGCTGAGAAATAGAAAAGAACCCATGCCTTCAGGCGCGAGGTGAGACCAGATGATTAGAGATGTGTAGGTTGCCACATTTAAGCCGAAGCCTATCTTTCTTACGGTGCTTTTCCATGAACTTTCAAACTTACTTTCGTCGCAGGGCAAGTCTCTTTCAAAAGCAGGGGCCAAGTCGCGGCTTTGAACAATCTTTTTGTATATCTCGGCGTTGTTTCCGGCGAGCCTGATAAGACCGTCTTCGCTGAGTTCGCTATCGCTGCTGCTTGATTTCGCCTTTCTATCGATTTCTTCTATAGCTTTCCTGGTTTCTGTAGGAATTTCGCTTATGTCTCGATATTCTTTGCCGTTTATTTTATAGGTTTTGTCGCCGTCGATGTCTGTTATCTCGATATCGAATTCTCGAAAAAAACCGGGATTGTCCACCAGAGCCACTATTACTCCACGGTTACGCTTTTTGCGAGGTTTCTCGGCTGGTCCACGTTCAAGCCCTTTTTCACTGCGATATGATAGGCGAGTAGCTGTAGAGGAATGGCGTTGAGTATGGGGCTTAACATCTCAGGCACTGCCGGTACGGTTATTACGTAGTCAACCAGTTCCTTTGTTTTTTCGTCCTGAGGATTGGTAAGAGCAATCACCGGTCCGCTACGAGCCTTGATTTCCTGGATATTGGAAATCATTTTTTCATGAACGGAACCGGATGTCGCGATTGCCACGGTCGGGTAATCGGGCTGCACGAGCGCTATGGGGCCGTGCTTCATCTCGCCGGCGCCGTATCCTTCTGCGTGGATATAAGAAATTTCCTTTAGCTTGAGTGCTCCCTCGAACGCGGTCGGGTAATTGAAGCGGCGACCGATATACAGGAAGGTGGTCGTATCCATGAAATCATCCGAGCAAGCGAGGATTACGGAATCATCCTGAAGCGTTTCAGAGGCGAGTTCGGGAATTTTCAAAAGCCACGTTAGTATTTCTTCGTGCTTGGCGCGGTCGATACTGCCTCGTAGCTCCGCAATGTGGGTGGCGAGGATGCTCACAACGGCGAGTTGTGTTGTATAGGCTTTCGTAGAGGCTACGCCTATTTCCGGTCCCGCCCGAGTGTAAAGGACGCCATCTGTATTTCTGACTATCGAGGAGCCCGTGGCGTTACATATCGTGATAGTCTTCGCTCCTCGGCGCTTCGCCTCTGCGATGGCTGCGAGCGTATCTGCAGTCTCTCCGGACTGAGAAATCGCAACTATCAGTGTTTTGTCGTCGATATATGGGGGGGTGTAGCGAAATTCGCTTGCGACCTCGCAGGAAACTGGTATGCCGGCAAGGCTCGACAGGGCATATTTTCCAACCAGTCCGGCGTGATATGCAGTTCCGCATGCGACGAAGAGCACCTGGCTTAAGCTTTTAAGAAACTCGTGCGGCAAGTCGAGATGCGGGAGGCGTATCTCGATATCTTTCGTGTCGACGAGGCTTTCAATGGTATTTTTCAGGGCTGCAGGTTGTTCGTATATTTCTTTGAGCATATAGTGTGGATAGCCGCATTTTTCAGCATGTTCCTGTTCCCATTCGACTAAGGAGATATCAGGTTTGAGCTCGCTGCCGTCGGTCGAATATATTTTCACTCCTTCGCGTTGGAGAAGTGCAATTTCGCCGTCGTTTATATAAATTACTTTTTTCGTGTATGGAAGTATGGCAGGTACATCACTGGCCGCGAAAAATTCCTTTTCTCCGATTCCTATTACGAGCGGGGACATGTTTCGCGTTGCCACAATTTCATCGCAGTCCTGGCATGAGACTGCAATCGCATAGCTCCCTTCAAGCTCGGTGATAGTTTTTTTAACCGCGTCCAAAAGGTTGCCGTCGTAGTATTCTTCCACGAGGTGGGCAATTGTTTCGGTGTCTGTTTCGGACTGGAATTTGTGCCCGGCAGAAGTCAGTTTCTGGCGTAATTCGCGATAGTTTTCGATGATTCCGTTATGAACGACGGCGAACTTGTCGTTGCATCCGAAATGAGGATGCGCGTTATGGTGGCTTGGTTTTCCGTGGGTCGCCCAGCGTGTATGGCCGATGCCACGGTTGCCTTTTTTGACTTTCTTGCGTATTGTGAATTCGACGGAAGCGAAATTACCGGGGTCTTTCCACCAGAAAGTTTCATTTCCCTTGAAAGTCGCTACTCCCACGGAGTCGTAGCCCCGGTATTCGAGCCTTTTAAGCCCGTCGAGAATGACTTCGACAGCAGAGCGGTTTCCTATGTATCCGACAATTCCACACATGAATAGATTTCCCGAAAAAAGCCAGATTAATAGATTCTAACCTCTAAATAACCAAGGTCAAGCATTTTGACTGCATGCCTTTCTTGATAATAAACTCTTACGATTTTTAAAGTTGCAGAAAATGGCCGCTACTTTTAACCAACCAATGAGTTAGAATAGATGTATCATATAATATAGGGGACGGGGAGCAGCCATGCTCCCTTTATGTTCGGGTAAGTTTTCAAGGTGGTCATTTGGGTTACAGATTCATAATTCTGATGGTAGCGGTTTTTGTATTTGTCACAGGTTGCGCAACGTCGGGAGCAGGTCGTAAGGCAAGCGATTTAAACGAAAAGCAGATGCAGACACTACAGAAAATGCAGGAACAACAGGCGAAGATACTCGCGTTTGTCGAGAAGTTGGAACCGATAGAACATGCCGAAGTACATGTGGGCGATAGAGAAGTAGTCGTACTTCTCTATTTCAAACCCGAAAAAATTATTACTGTCGAACAGAGGGATGAAATTAATTCATTTATTACCGGCAGAACAGGTATATCTAAGGGAAACATCAAACTTTTAGTTAAGAAGTATTAGCCGCGACGAGTAAAGGAATCGATTCGGGAGAAATAAAAGTGAAATCTGCAAAATCATGGGTTTGTTTAGAAGTTGTCCTGACGGTTATCGTCTGCATGCTTTGGCTCTTACATGAGCAGGGTATGGCTCAAGAAGCGCCGGAGCAGAATGTGAAGCTTAACCTGAACGGCGCTTCGTTGAAAGAAGTAATCAAGCTGATGGAGACTTACACCGGCAAGAGATTTCTCTTCGACGAGAATCTGGTGGTAGATAAAAGGGTGAATCTCTTTTCGTCGAAACCGCTTCCGGTGGAATCGATGTTTCAGGTATTCGAGGCGATTCTTGAGGTGGAGGGGCTTACCCTTCTGGAAACGGGCGAAGCGGGCTCGAAGATATACAAGATTATCGACATTCAGACGGCGCTTAAACGCTCCATGCCGACATACTCGAAAAAAGAGCTTGAGAACTTGAGGCCTGGGGACCAGATTGTGACTCTCATGTATCAGCTTGAGCATGCCGGAGCGGAGGATGTGGCCAAGGCCATGTCCGGCCTTACGACTATTCCGGGAGGAGTTGTAGCAATTCCCGGCACAAACCTGATTCAGGTTACTGACTTCGCGGCCAATGTCAAAAGACTCGGAGAACTTCTGGCCCTTATCGACAAGGAGGGCCCCAAGGTTTCCATGGAGACAATAAAATTGCAGAACGTAGCTCCTGACGTGCTTGTGCAGGAGATACAACCGATTATAGATGTTGAGAACAGGATTATCTTAAACCAGATACAGCAGAATTTTTCCCGACAGGTGGGAAGGATGCTTGGACAGCGAAGACAGCAGGGAATCGTACAGTTTTCCGCTCTCCAGTATTCGCCCGTAACGGTCGTAGCCATAACGAGACTCGGTTCGGTTATTGTAAGTTGTGATGAATCCCGCATGGCAAGCATTAGAGAGCTTGTAAAGAAGCTTGATGTCGTAGACCCGGAATCGAAGGTTATCAAATATTACAAGATACAATATGCCGATGCGCAATCTATTGCGCAGGTGCTTTCGTCAATCTTTGACGTAACTTCCGTAGGCGCAAGCGCCCAACCCGCATTTACCAGGAACAGGCGCGGGCGAGTTCAAAGGGTGCAGGGCCAGCAGCAATTGAAGAGTTCGCAAAAGGCAGCCGTCGTGATTGCAGATGAGAACCTGAGGACTCTCGTTGTCGTAGCTTCGAAGCAGGTTCACGAGGAGATTGAGAAAGTAATAAAGGAACTTGATATTATCGGCCCTGCTGATGCAGTGCTGAGATTTTACAAAGTAGAGAATACCGACTTGCATAAAACAGCGGAGATTATCGGTTCCTTGTTCCAGCTTTCTTTGAGTACTCAGGTCAATCAGCTTCGCCAGATAATGTCGAGGGCCCGGGGCGGCAGGAGAGGCCAGCCTGCAATTACCCAGGAGCATATCATACTGCCTGATGAAAATCTGAATTCACTCCTGGTGGTTGCACCAGTCGAGGTGCACGAGAAAATAAAGGAAGCGCTTGAAAAGATAGATATCATCGGGTCCGGTGAAAAGAGTGTGAAGCATTACGAGTTGAAATATGCGAACCCGGAGGAAGTCGCGCGGATACTCGGAAGCATTTTTGACATGACGGTCAATCAGACGGGCACTGCTCAATCGGGGCGCGGCAGAGGCCGCGGGCAGCAGGTAATGACGTCTCGGGCAAGCAAAAATGCCGTGATACTGGCCAGCGCCGAACAAGCGAAGGTGATTGTCGTAGCGGACGATACGACGCATAAAGAGATAGAAAAAATCATAAGCGACCTCGACATCGTTGGTCCTAATGAAAACGTAGTCAAATATTACGCAGTCAACAATGCCGACATCGAGGAAATTGCAAGAATAATCAGCGAAATATTTGGTTTGACGCAAGGTGGCAATTCAACTTCCCAGGTAATGCAGCAGCTTCGCAGGGGTAGGCAGCGTGCGCCTCAGGCGACGACGGTTGCCGTGCAGAATGTTATCATAATAAACGAAAATCTCGGTTCGCTGATTGTGGTCGCGCCCAAGAAATTGCATGCCGACATAGAAGAAACGATAAAAAGTCTCGATATAATCGGCCCCGGCGAAAGGATTGTTAAAAACTACAAGATAGAAAACGCGGATGTGGACGAACTCGCGCAGACTCTTGGAAGCATATTCGGGCTCACGGTCGGTTCCGGTGGAAGCCAGCGGACGCAGAGAAACAGAGGCGGGCGTTTGCAGTTGCAGCTAAAGCCTGAGAAAAGCTCGGTTATCATTCCGAACGCGGACCTGGGTACGATTGTGGTCGTCGCTTCAAAACCGATTCACGAGGAGGTTGCACGAGTCATAGAATCTCTTGATATAAAAGGGCCAAACGAGAGTATTGTGGCATACTATCCTGTGGAAAACGCCGACCTGAACGAAACGGCTTCGATAATAAGCCAGCTTTTCAGTCTTACGCTGGGGAGCGTTGAGACTGGCGTAACTCAATCATGGAACAGGAGAGGCAGGGCTGCCGGAACCCAAAAGGCGCAGGCGAATACAATAATTCCCGACGAGAACCTGAACGTTCTCGTGGTGGTTGCCGCTCAGAAAGTGCAGGATGAGATAAAGGCGACTATTATCAGGCTGGATGTGGTTGGTCCCGGCGAGAGAGTGGTCAGGTACTATAAAATTAAAAGCGCGCAAGTCTCGGAACTGGCGAACACGCTGTCAAACATTTTCGAGTTGGAGCTTCTTCAGTCATCGTCTTCGACGAGAAGGGGCAGGGCGGCATCGGCGAGGGGGCGGCAGACACAGGTGAAGCCGGAAATGAAGCCGGTGATAATTGCGCAGCCGGAGCTTGCGACGATAGTAGTAGTAGCTTCCAAGGCGGTTCAGGAGGAGGTCGCGGGTGTAATAAATAATCTGGATTTGGTCGGACCGCAGACGAACGTGGTTGAATACTACAGGCTCGAATATACGGACATATCTGAGACGGCGAATATTTTAAGCCAGGTTTTCGGTATAAAAGTCGGTTCTCCGAGCACGTCTTTTAGAGCGAGAGGAAGGAACGCAACGGAACAGGAAACCCGCAAACTGACTGCCGAAAAGGTTATAATACCCGACGACAACCTTAATAATATCATAGTCGTGGCCCCGAAAGAAGTTCAGGAAGAAGTTAAAAGGGTGCTATCTGTCGTGGATATAATCGGGCCTCGGGATAACGAACTGAAATTTTACGAGGTAGATATTACGCAAGTCGACAGCGCTGCGCAGATATTAAGTCAATTGTACAACATACCCATCGGGTCTACGGCAACCACATCGAGAAACAGGAACAAGAAGGCGACGACGACCAACAAGTACGGAGTAGACCCGGTAATAATTCCGGACAGCGAACGCGGGTCAATCGTGATTAACGCTCCTCCCGATATTCACGAGGAGATTTCCAAAGTCCTCGAACAGCTTCATTTGCTCGGCAACCAGGAGCGAATGACAATCAAATTCTACAAGCTGAAAAACACGGATGCAGAGGAGATTGCAGACAAAATAGGGAATCTTTTCGGCATATCGGTCGCAAGTGTGAGTTCAACGAGTTCGCGGATAACAGGTAGCGGTTCTTCTTCCAAACCGAAGAATTCCGGTTCCAGGGCATCGTCAACGAAGGGGAGAACATCATCGAAGCGCATTACGGAAGCCATGGGCGCACCCAAACCTTATCTTGCGCAGGATGGTTCGGGCGAACTTGCGGAGAATCCGGAGGAAGAAGAAGTGCCGGGCGATGAGGCGGAGGCTACTGGAAGAAGAGAATTCCAATACGGCGGTGAGCCCGTTGTCGTACCGGACAAGAATCTTAACTCAATAATAGTCATAGCGCCGGAATATGTGCATGAAGAGATTGACAAGATAATCAGAAAGCTCGACCAGAGAAGGCCACAGGTCATGTTCGAGGTGGCAATAATAGATGTGTCCGCGGATAACGAGCTCGAGCTTGGAGTGGAATGGACCGCGGTCGAAAGCCCTGACAGCGGCATGCGGGGTCACGGATTTACAAACTTCGGAATAGGCGAGCGCACTGGAGGTACGACGGGATTCCCCGGCCAGACCAAGGTTTCCACCACGACAAGCGGCTTGTTCGCGGGGATTACGAAGGGCACTTACGGTAACATTCCGCTTTTGCTTAAAGTGCTTGAGAGCAACAATGACGTGAATATCCGCTCAACGCCCATTCTTCTCGTAAACGACAACGAGGAGGCATCGTTTTCCAGCCTTGTTTCCGAGCCGACGACAAGCATAAGCCAGGGAACTGCGACTACGAATGTCTCTTTCTCGGGTTTCGTCGATGCCGGCACTGAGCTTACGCTGACTCCTCATATAAGCGAGGGAGACTATATCAGGCTTGAAATAATGCTTCAGGCTGATACATGGCTAGGAGTTTCCGGCACGGCGGGGATTCCGCCGCCTAAGTCAACGAACTATGTAAGCACGATGATAACAGTTCCCAACAATCGGACGGTGATTATCGGCGGGCTCACTTCGGATACTCTGGCCAAGATGCAGACAGGCATACCCATTCTGAAGGATATCCCGCTTCTGGGGATGCTTTTCCGATATGAAATAGTGGAAAAGAAACGGTCGAAGCTGTACTTGTTCGTGCGTCCGATAATACTTGACGACGAAAAATTTGAAGACCTTAACAAGATTAGCTGGGATAAATACGAAGAGGCGATGGGTATTTCTCTGCACTCTTCGGAGCAGCAGGAAGATGAAAACAAGGCGGGAGAAGAGAACGGGAAAGATAAGTAAGGGAGTCTTAAGTAGTGCTGCCAGACCCAATCAAACTTAAAATTCTGAGCCTTGCGGATGTGAGCGAGGAAAAACTCGAACAGATAATCGGAGAATGCCGCAGAAACGGCTTGCCGATTGAAGAGATGCTTGTTTCCAGGGGGGTGATTCCTGAGGAGGATTTTCTACTTATTTGTTCGGAAGAGCTTGAGATACCCTACATGAAAAACATCTCGCCTCTTGCCCCATCACCGGAATTCGCCAGAAAGATATCGAGGGAGTTCGCGCGGCGCTCTGGCGCGGTAGGTTTAAGCTCGAGAGACAACGGGGGCGTCGTTATCGCCACATCACGGCCTCTCGACCCCCATTCTCTTGATGAGATTGCAAACAGGCTTGGCGCACCTGTTACTCCTGTCTGCGCGACGAGCGAGAGCGTTCTTGCAAAGATTAACGCGGCTTACGAAAGCAACGGTTCAGTTGCCGAAGAGGCGCTCGATGACCTCGACGAAAGCGCGTTCGAAGGAATTACAAAAGGCGTGGAAAAATCCGAAGACCTTCTTGACATGGCCAACAAGGCACCGATTGTCAAGCTGCTCAACGGATTGCTTTTCCAGGCGCTTCGCATGCGGGCAAGCGACATTCATATCCAGCCTTTTGCCGACCACGTTCGAGTAAGATTCAGGATAGACGGTATTTTATATACGCACATGAAGATTCCCAAGAAAGTGCAGGAAGCGGTTATAAGCCGCGTCAAGGTCGTAAGCAAGATGGATATTGCAGAGAGGAGGCTGCCGCAGGATGGTGGTATGTCCTTTACGGCTGCCGGACGCGAAGTGGATGTCCGTATTTCTTCCGTTCCATGCGCTCACGGCGAGCGGATTGTAATGCGACTGCAGGACAAGTCCACGGGCATATATCATCTCGATAAGATAGGGATGAATCAGAAGGACTGCGAAACATTCAGCGGGCTGATAAAGCTTACGCACGGGATAATACTGGTGACGGGACCTACCGGAAGCGGCAAGACGACGACTCTCTACGCCGCGCTTAGCAAGGTCAACTCGCCGGGAATGAATATTATTACAATAGAAGAGCCCATTGAATATATGCTTGAAGGAATAAGCCAGATACAGGTGTCCAACAAGAAAGGCCTGACTTTCTCGAAGGGCCTGCGTTCGATTGTAAGGCAGGACCCGGATATTATTATGGTGGGCGAAATCCGGGACATTGAAACTCTGAGAATTGCCATCCAGTCGGCGTTGACCGGTCACCTCGTTTTTTCCACGCTTCATACCAACGATTCTGCCGGTGCAGTTTCGAGGATGCTCGACCTCGGAGCCGAACCGTATCTCGTCAATTCGACGCTGCTCGCGGTGGTGGCGCAAAGGCTTGTCAGGCTGATATGCCCCAACTGCAAAGAGTCCTACGAACCAACAGGCGAAGACCTGAGCGAACTCGGGCTTGTGCCTAGGCAGGTTCCCGGCGGTTTATTGCATAGGGGCAGGGGATGCAAGACATGCACCGAGACTGGGTATCTCGGCAGGATTGGGATATACGAGATACTCGAAGTTGATGACCCGGTGAAGGAACAGATAATCAGGTGCGCAAGTGCTTCGGAGATAAAAAAAAGCGCCGTGGAGCGCGGACTCACTACTCTGCGTGCTGATGCTCTTAACAAGATGTTCGACGGCTTGACTACACCGGAAGAGGTACTAAGAGTAACACAGCTTGATTCGCTGTAAGGGGAGATTTTTTGCCTGTATTTCAATACGAGGCTGTTGATGCTCAGGAAAAGAAGAGCAAGGGCATAGTCGAGGCGGATTCCGCCCGGGAAGCCCGGCTCAAGCTGATGGGGCAGAATCTCTTCCTCATGAATATGAAAAAGGTCGGTGAAGAGGATGATGCCAGGCGCGTGCCTTTTTGGGAAAAACTGATTTCCAGGAAAAAAGTAAGCGAACTCTCCCTTGCCACGAGGCAGTTCGCGACCCTGCTCAAGGCCGGGATACCGGTTGCGGATGCGCTGGAAGCGCTGATAGAGCAGATTGAGAATCCTAAATTGAATCTTGTTTTTCGGGACCTGCGTGAAAAAATCAGCCAGGGTGCGACTCTTGAAGATGCCATGCGCCAGCATCCCAAATACTTCGACCAGTTCTACGTGAATATGATAAGTGTGGGCGAGATGAGCGGGAATCTTGACGGCGTGCTCAACCGCCTTTCCGCATATCTGCAGAAAAGCAATCGAACGCACGCGAAAGTCTCGGCGGCAATGGTTTATCCTGCCGTCATGCTGATTATTGGGATTCTGGTTGCAGTTTTTCTTGTGACATTCGTCGTCCCGAAAATCACGAACGTACTCACTGAGGCGGGCCGAGTGCTTCCGACTCCCACCCTCTTGCTTATGGGGATAAGCAGTTTTATCGTAAATTACTGGTGGGCGCTTATCCTTGTAGTTTTTGGTATTGCCGTAGCTTGCAGGGCTTTCGCAAGGAGCTCCGCGGGCCGTGCCGCGATGGACCGGTTCTGGTTGAAACTGCCTCTTATCGGCGGTCTGATGCGCAAGAACTTGATAGCGAGATTTGCGCATGCATTTTCAACGCTGCTTCGAAGCGGCGTGCCGGCGCTCGAATCGCTCAATGTGATACGGGTGATAATGAATAATTCCGTTCTTAACGAAGCCGTTGACTTCATACACGACAGTGTAATCGAGGGGACCGACCTGTCGGCACCTTTAAAAAAATCCGGAGTTTTTCCTCCGCTTGTAGGTTACATGATATCTACCGGCGAACAATCGGGGAGGCTGGAGGAAATGCTCGAGATGATTGGGGATTACTACGACGAGGAGGTTGACCTCGCAACGCAAAAAATGGCCAGCGTGCTTGAACCCGCCATGATAGTATTTCTTGCGGTGGTGGTAGGATTTATCGTTCTTGCCGTAGTGCTGCCGATACTCGAACTTGGGAACATTACATAGTGAGACTGTAAGGAGTTTTGTATATGAAAGAAAAGAAAAGCCAGAAGGGATTCACGCTCGTGGAATTGATGGCAGTCGTAGTCATTATCGGGATACTTGCGAGCTTGGCGACTATCAAGGTTGCGCAATATCTGAGTACGGCAAGGATTACGAAAGCCAGGACGGATATAAAAAGTGTCATGCAGGCTCTCGAGCTTTTTAACATGGAATTTCATCAGTTTCCGGAAAGCCTTGACGAGCTTACCGAGCAGACTGACGAGCATCCGCAGGGCATTATTTCCGCAATTCCCAAAGACCCTTGGGGCGGAGATTACGAATACGTATCGGGGACCGAGCATGGGTTTGACCTTATATGTTACGGCCGGGATGGTACGGAAGGCGGGGAAGGAGAAGATGCCGACATCAATTCATGGGAGATGGACAGTTCGGGTGATGAAGAGAGCGGCGATTACTCGACAGGTTCGGGAGAATGATTTCGTGGCTTCGGCAAATAAAAAGATGGACTTCTGTCATCAATGTATAGGCTTCACGCTGGTTGAGATGGTTGTGGTGGTTGCTATTATTGGACTCATTCTTGCCAGCGTTGCCGTAAGATTCGATTCGATAACCGCTTCGGCGCGTCTGCGCTCGAACGCAAGAGAAATCGCTTCGACGATTGGACTCGCTCACTCGCAGGCAAGCTCGACGGGCCGTTCTCACAATATAGTATTCGATACCGAAAACTGCCAATACTGGGTTGAAAGCAATTTGCAGTCGGAGAGCGGCGATTGGTTGCCTAAAAAGCGCGTTCTTTATGATGATGTTAGTTTTGAAGATATTCAGGTTGGCGAGGATATCTATGGCGAAAGTGGTTCGTTGTCCATAGAGATTTCCCCGCTCGGAGTTACTTCTGCGTTTATGGTCCACCTTGAATCTGAAAATGGTGCCAAAATGACTTTGGAAATCTGTCCCTTGACGGGTTTGGTCAGGTTTTTTGAAGGATATAAGGAATATGAACCGCCGGAAAGCGGATAACGCTGAAACTAAAATAAATCGAGAATCGACAATTGCAGAATCGGGATTTACGCTTCTGGAAGTTATGGCTGCGATTGTTATTCTGGGCGTGAGCTTGACGGCAATAATGACGGATCGTAACGAAAGCATACGCAGGGTTGCGGTAACTGACAGTATGAGGACTGCCACGATGCTTGCGCAGCAGAAGATGAACGAAATTGTTCTTGGCTTGGAGGTGGCATCAAGCGGAGATTTTGATGGCTTTGCTAATTTTTCTTGGCGAATTGAAGAAACAGGAAATGATTTTAAAATTGGCGAAGAGCCAATTGATGGCGAAAACTGGATATCTCTGATTGTTATATATCCAGTCAGAGAAACAAAGGCGGAACTAATTCTCCACGCCTCGGTCATGGCGATGAAATAGTGAGAAAAGCGGGCTTTACTCTTGTTGAAGTACTTATGGCGGTGCTGATTACGGGCATAATTCTATCAGCCGTATATACCTGTTTCGTGGGAACAGTTGCGGCTCGTCAGTATTCGGAGCAGCTAAGAGAATCGGGCAGGACTGGACAGGCGATACTTGGGCTTATGAAACGGGACTTTGAAGGAATGTTCGTATTTTCTTCTGATAATATTCCGCTTGAGGGAAGAAGCGATTCGATAGGAAGTTCCGATGCGAATACGTTGAACTTTGTTACAACTTCCGATTCGCGAAGGGCTGTAAACGGAATAGGCAGCGACTATAACGAAGTCGGCTACATTTTGAGTTTGAACGAAGAACGGGATGGTCTCCTGAACCTTTATAGGAGAGAAGACCAGTACGTCGATGAATCGCCTTTTGCGGGCGGAGTACTCGAATTGCTCGATGACAGCATCAAATCGCTCAAGCTCGAATATTTTAAAGAAGGCGGATGGTATCTTCAGTGGCAGGAAGGGGAATTACCGGAAGCGATTAAAATAACGCTGGTTCTGAGGAAGGAATCAGGCGAGATGATGGGCGGAGAGCCAGTGACGAGAGATTATGCTTATACGGCGGTTGCACTTGTCCCCGCAGGCTGCAGTTGGTAAAAGGATGAAATGGGCAAAGCTGTAGGATTATTGCTTGAGAATGGCACGATAAAAGCTGCCGAGATAACCGGCTCCGGCAGGCGAGTGCGTATTAGCAGGATAGTCACGGATTCCATGCCTGCGGGTGAAGGCGAGTCTGCGGGGAACGAACTGCGTGAGTTTTTCGATACGAACAGATTGGCCAGGAACAACGTTATCCTTTGTCTTTCCTCCGCGGATTCTGTTTTGAGGAAAGTAAGGTTTCCGCTTTCCAACTTGCGGCAGATTGAGCGCACCGTCAAGTTCCAGGCTGAAAAATTCGTACTGGACCGCGCCCTTGAAGATGTCATTGTAGACTACTTTATCATAGACCGTAAGGATGAGGAAACGGAAGCCCTTCTTATGGTTATAGATAAGCCACATATCAGAGATAAGCTGCTGCTTATGAAAAACGCCGGCGTCTCGCCGGTCGGTGTGACGCTCGATTCCGTGGCGGTCTTCAATCTCGTCGCCGTTTCCGGGTTGATGCCCGGCAGTGGCAGCGCAGCTATTCTCGAGTTTTCATGCGATACTTGCAGAATCGTCCTTGCAAAAGATGGCAAGCTTGTTTTTATGCGGCTGCTTAACATCTCTGGCATGGAGCCTGCCGTGATGGACGAGCGCATCGCCCGCGAATTAAAGACTTCATGCCTTGTTGCAGGTATGGAAGATAATTTCGACGAGATAATTATCACTGGCGATAAGGTCCCGGGAATGACTGACCGGGCGGTTACGAAGCGCTTCGGTACGGAGCCTGTTTCTTTCAATCCGTTTTCTGTTTTTCCTTCGGATAGTACTGAAGAGGAAAACGGCGGGAGCGGTGATTCGGCGACTGTCGTACTCGGGGCGGCTCTGAAAGGCATTGGGGCTGAATCCGTGCCTCTGGACTTTCGGAAGGAAGAGTTTGCGCTGTACAGCGGCTTCGATTTCGTGCGAGGTAAACTCCTGTATCTTTTCGGTGCGCTTGTTGTGTTTTTTGGTCTGCTATGTGCTCAGAATTACCATGGCGCCGACGTCAGGCAGGAACGCCTGAGCAAGATAGAAGGAGAAGCGCTTAAGTACTGGAAAAAGATATTTCCGAAGAAGCAGTTTCCGTTGAACACGTTCGACAAGTGGATAAAAAGCAATACTGCCAGGCAGCAAACCAAGCTGACAATGAGGCCGAAGTATCGCTCTTTCGTCGAATCTTTACGGGAGATTTCCGGTGCATTGCCGGAGCAGCAGGATGTGGTCGTCCGCTCGATAAGCTTTGACCAGAAGCATCTCTTGATTTCCGGAGATACAAGCGAGTTCAAGCATTTCGAGAAATTTGTCGAGGCTCTGAGAAGTGTACGGGGTTACAGAATAAAGGAAAAATTTGAAAAGCGGGGCAGGCCGGACCGCCCGCAGCGGCTGATTTTTAACGTTGAAATGACACCTTTGGGAGAATAGCAATGAAGTTAGATAGAGACGCCAAGGATTTTGGCGTCGGAGAGAGAAAGCATTCGAACAGCGCGATTTTCGCGCTTGCCGCTATATCGGCCATACTCGCAATAATCTATGTTTTTAACGCTGGAGAACCCGCGAGGCTTGACAGGCAGATATTTGTCATGCAGAAAAAACTTCGTGATACAAAGAACTACATCGCAGAGCATTATGATGAACTTATCGGTGATGAAAAGAATCCGCAGAATACGCCGGGCGAAATGAAAAAAGAGCCCATACTGACAACTATTAAAAATAGCACGGAGAATGTCGGCCTGACTAACTATCTTGCAGGCGTTGCTCAGGAAGAAAACAAGAAACTCGGTGAAGTTACTGCCAAGGTCACGTTCAGGGGAATCAAGCTGTCGGACCTTGTGAATTTTCTGGTTTACGTGCGCTCGAATTATCCCGGAGTAACGGACAGGGAATGCCAAATGCGGCTTGCGCGGCGACAGCAGGGAGACAAATGGGATGCGTTCGTTTCGCTGACCGCAAAGGCGAGGTAGCATGATAAATCCAAATAAAATCAATAGGAATGAAGAGTGCGGTGCAGCGCTTCTGCTAACACTGCTCGTGCTTTCACTGCTGATTGTACTCGTCGGACAGTTTTCATACAGCGTTGTGCTCGACAGGAAAGTTGCCATGAACTACGTTCACGACGCGCAGGTATCGCTTGATATTTTTGCCGGGGTTAAAGCCGCTGCCGGGCAGTTGTCTCAGGAAGGCATAGCTGGTTCCGAAGGAGATGATGTTGCCGTGAAGGAACTGCTTCTTGGTATCGGTGAGTCAGAGATAACCGCATTTATTCAGCAGGAAGATTCGAAATTGAATCTGAACTCTCTGCTTAACCCGCCCCAGGGCGTTTCGGAAAATGAAATGCAGCAAGTTGTTGAACGGATGCTGAAAGCTATTAATACCGGGGAAATAGCTATCCCCGACGGCCTTGCGGCTGATATTTCCCAATACCTCAACGACAAGGGAGTTCCTGCGCTGACTCTTTTGGAGCTTACGCAGATTCAGGGAATTACCGAGAAATTGTTATTCGGTAGCAATATTGGTAATAACTCGGATTTTGAAGATGCATTCCCGGGATTGTCGAAATACTTTACAGTATGGTCCGATGGTCTTATAGATTACAGGAATGCGGATGAGAAACTGCTCCTGTCTCTTGATGCTCAACTTAATCCGGGCATTCTTGATGTTGTTCTAAAAACGATGGAAAATCCCGGGAAAGGCGGCCAGTCGAAATTGCAAAACCTGGCCAACCGACTGGACAGGTTTGTTAAATCGGACAGTTCTTTCTTTTCAGCAGTTGTGCAGTCCAAAAGCGGCAGCTATGCAAGGAGATGTATGACAGTCTTTCAGATGAAAGAAGGAACTGCGACCATTATCCTCTGGGATGAGCTTGAACCGCTGGAGGAACGATAATGAAGATAGAATATCGCTTGCTTGGAAGAATAATTCTGGCTGGTAACCTTCTGCTTACTTTTTTCGTGATTTATATAGCGATTGAGTTTGCGAGCGGAGAAGAACAGGCCAATGACTCGGCTCTTTTCGCGCCTGTTACACCTGTCGAAAACAAGAAGGCGGAGCGAAAAAGCGTGTTCCGTGATTATTCGGTTATCACGGCAGACAGGTTTATTTCGAAACACGGTACTCTGCAGTCGGATGCTTCCATGATTGTGCCTGTGCCGGGACCTTCCTCGATGCTTGACAGGCTAATAAAGCTCAGAGGAACGGCCGTTTCATCGGATTCCGGTATGTCATGTGCGATTATAGAGTTGCTGCAGAACGGAGAAAGCAGGACGGTCACGATAAACGACGAGATTGCAGGAGCGGTCGTGCTTGATATTGGCGAGAATTCGATTCTCGTATCAATGGACAACGAGGAAATTAGGGTTTCCCTTGACGCTACCGAGGAATATGGAGCTAAGGCAAGAAAAAACGTAGGCGCCAGGGGTGGGAAACAGGCTGCGAGACCGATGCGCACCAATTCCGCAATGAATGCCGGCGGGCAGCTTCCACCGGGCATTCAGCAATATTTGAAGCAATTGCCTCCGGAAGTTCGAAAGAAATGGGATAACGCATCTCCTGAAGACAAACAAAAATTTATTAAAAGATTCATGGACCGGGCTAATCAGGGTGGAGCCAAAGGCGCACAGGGAATTAACCGGGATGTCCGGAAACGCAAATAATACCTGAAGATTTTTTAGATTATTTCTGCCCGTGCGTTAAATGAAAACTCTGAAGTCAAGCTCTGGGAAAAGGTTATCGAGAGATTCCGTCCACACCAGGTGGCCTTCGTCGATTCTTCCGCTTGTCAACTGCTCGTAAAGTGCATTGAAGCGATGTATATGGTCTTTGAATCTTTTATGGGCGTAAGGCACGTGCGTTCCCGTGGTCATGATAAAGGCCCAGTCCGAAGACTGTGCCAGGAAAAGCTCGCGTGCCGCTTGGTTCAGCGCTCTTTCGAAAATGCCATCTGCATGTCTGTTGCTTCGTGCAAGGTCAATCATTCGCCGTTCTGCCATATGGAGGTGCTGGTATATCCAGTCGTTGCTGCTATTGGCCCATACTTCGAAATATCCTCCATCTCCCCACGACGATGGGTTTGGCTGGCAGAGCTGCATATGCTGGTTGTTTGTGATATATTCCGAAGGCGTGACGGGCGCGATTTCATCATGGTCGTAATGCATCTTCTTGAATACGTATTTCAGGAAGTCCGGCCCTTCGAACCACCAGTGGCCGAAAAGCTCCGCATCATATGGAGCGACGATGTGCGCTTGCTTTTCCAGCAGAGAGTTCCAGTATCTAAGCTGGTGCTGGCGGTTGAATAGAAAGTTGCTTGCATGCGAGGCGACTCGTTCCCTCGCCGCCGCGGGATTGTAGAGTTGTTTGTCTCCAAGCGCCACTCTGCCCGTGATTCTATGATACTTTATGCCCACGCCACGCCTGATACCGTCGGAATGAAGGTATGGATGAATATATTCGTACTCGGCGTCATAGCCGAGGTCTCTGTAGAATTCGCGGTACATTGGGTCGCCAGGATATCCCTCGATTGCAGACCATACCTGCTTGGAAGTTTCCCTGTCTCGCCCGAATACTACGACTCCGTCAGGAGTAATGATTGGGGAGAAGATGCCGTATTTCGGTCTTGGGTTGGCATGGAGAACTCCGTGGGTATCAAGAATGAACCAGCGAACGCCTTCGTGTCGCAGGTGAGAATCTATATTGTAAGTATAAGCGCATTCAGGTAGCCAAAATCCATTAGGATTTCGACCAAAGTGTTTTCGGTAGTTCTCGCAGCCCGCTCGTATCTGGGCTTTTCTACATTCTTCGTTTTCCACAAAAGGAAGAAGAGCATGCGTTGCCGACGAACCGATTATTTCGAGGCTGCCCATCTCCTGAAATTTTTTAAAAGCATCGAGAAGTTTCTTGCCGTATTTGTTTTCATATGTGTGAAGAACGCGGCTGAAATGCTCTCGGTACATGAGCGCCACATCCTGCTCAGGCATGCCGGATGTGCGCCGAACTTCCTTTTCGGTGAGTTCCCGGAGTCGGTGGAGATAGGCGGTGTAGCGCTCTTGGAGGAGCCTGTCGGCGAGCATCTCGCAGAGGGGCGGCGTGAGGGACATTGTTATTCTGAAAAATGTTCCCGAATCCGCGAGTTCGTCAAACGCCATAATAAGCGGAACGTAAGTTTCGGTTATTGCTTCGAAAAGCCAGTCTTCTTCAAGGTATTCGGGATAGTCCGAGTGCCTGACAAACGGCAGGTGCGCGTGCAGGACGATAGATAGGCTGCCGAGTTTCATACTGCTTTCCCTTGAATTGTCACGTTCAATAATACAACAGGAATTATGCGCCTGTTCTTATTTCTGTACGAAACCAGTAATAACCTTAAGTTTCACATGCGTTTCAGAGACTTTTTATCAGCGCCTCGCAGGCAATATCAACTTCTTCTTTTGACAAATTCAATGGCGGTCTCAGGCGTACCGATGCCTTTCCGCTTGACAGCGTGGCGAATCCCTGTTCCCAGCATTTTGTTCGCAGACTGTCCCGTTCCTCAGGTGATTTCATGTCGAATGCGATGAACAGGCCCCGACCGCGTATGTTACGGATTTTCCTGGTTTTTCTTTGAATCTTTCGGAGTCTTTCAAGGAAGTAGTCGCCGACCTCGGCCGCATTTTGCACGAGGTTCTCCTGCTCGATAATTTCCATGTATCGCTTGCAGCGAACCATGTCAACGAGATTACCGCCCCACGTGGAGTTGAGCCTGCTTGAAACGTTAAAGACGTTCTTCTCGTTTTCATCGATACGGCTGTTTGCCATGAAGCCGCAGACCTGGGTCTTTTTCCCGAAGACAATCATATCGGGTTCGACCCCGAAATGTTCTATGGCCCAAAGTTTGCCTGTCTCGCCGAGCCCGGTTTGTACTTCGTCGACGATAAACATGATTTCGTTTTCGTCGCATATCTGGCGAAGCTGCTTGAAGAACTCAGGCCGGAAATGATTGTCGCCGCCCTCTCCCTGTATCGGCTCGATGATAAGCGCGGCGATATCGTCGCCTTTTTTCGTAATTGCCTTCTTAATTTGTGTAATTGCTTTTTTCTCGGCGTTTTCAACCCTTGTCTGAACCTTTTGTCCGATGGGGAAACTTAATTTCGGATTGATTATTCTGGGCCATTTGAACTTGGGATAGTACTCGATTTTTACGGGTTCCGTGTTCGTAAGGCTCATGGTATAACCCGTTCGCCCGTGGAACGCTTCCTTGAAATGTATAACCTGCAAACCCGTTTCGCGTGTCTTGCCTTTCTTGAAGTTTTTGCGCACCTTCCAGTCGAAAGATGCCTTCAGCGCGTTCTCAATTCCCAGCGCCCCTCCTGCGATAAAGAAAAAGTGTTTCATGTATTCGGGTGCCATATTCTTCGCGAAGAAATCGATGAATTCTGCGTAAAGGCTTGTGTAAATGTCAGAATTGGTCGGGTTCGTGAGAGCCGCGAGATTGAGGTTTTTTTGAAAATCCGCATCGAACATCATGGGATGATTGTGCCCTACCGGCAGCGAGCAGAAAAATGTGTAACAGTCAAGGTACTCTCTGCCATTTACGCTGTCTATCATGTAAGAGCCGTGGGATTTTTCAAGGTCGATTACAACATGAAAACCGTCGACAATGACATACCTGCCGAGAGTTTCGTGAACTGAGCCAGCTGGAACCTCCATTTTTACTCCTTTGCATAGACTTTAAAATTTGAAAATTAGATTGTAAAAAACCTTACGAGGCGTGTCCAGTAGAAAAAACGCAAGACAAAAATGTCACCAGACCTGGCGACTGGCTTGTCCTATCTTTCCCCATTAATAAGCTGCAGAATCTGCTCCTTGTTGCGAAGCTCGGTCGCTTCTCGCATTTTTTCTCCATCCTCGAAAACGATAAAATGCGGAATGTGTTTTACTTCGTATTCTTGGGCCTTCTCGGGATTCTCCTGGATATCCAGTCTGAAAAAGCTGATGCCTTCGCTGATTTCTTTCGCCACTTCTCTGAAAAGGGGTTCGACTACCCGGCAGTCGGGGCACCAGTTCGCGAAAAATTCAACTATCGTTTTTCCGCCGGTATCGAGAACCTGCATCTTGAAATTCTGAGTATTTATAGTGGTAACCTCGGCCATCTCTTCTTCTCACTTTCTTGAAAATCTGCTGCCAGGCAGCTGCTCAACAAGCTGTTTCAATTGAAGTTTCAGAAGCGCGCCTGAAACTTCAGCAGGTTCGAGTCCGGTCTCGGATACTATTGTATCCAGAGTGACGGGGTCTTTTTCAAGCACTTTATAAACTATTTCTTCCTTCTCTTGCAGGTTTACGGCAACAGGATCTTGTTTCTCGGACATCGGCGCGAATAGTCTTCCGACAAGCTGTGGAGCTATTTCTTCAAGAATTTCTGCGGCACTTCTCGTAAGTTTTGCACCATCGCTAATAAGGCTGTTTGCTCCTTCTGCGACCGGATTGTCTATCCTTCCGGGAATGGCGAACACTTCGCGTCCTTGCTCGGTCGCCGTTCGCGCAGTGATAAGCGCTCCGCTTCGCAGGGGAGCTTCCACGACAAGCACGCCTCGCGAGAGGCCGCTTATAATGCGGTTACGACGCGGGAAATTTTCCCTGCGCGGTTTTGTCCCAAGCGGAAATTCGCTTACGAGCGCGCCGGATTTGACGATTTTTTCAGCAAGCTTTATGTTCTCCGAAGGATATATTGCATCCACGCCCGTGCCCAGTACGGCAACGGTTCTTCCGCTCGCCTCGATAGTGCCGGTGTGGGCCTCGGTGTCTATTCCAAGTGCAAGCCCGCTTGTTACGACGATTCCGACTGCCGTCAGTTCGCCGGCAATTCTTTTTGCCGTTTCCCTGCCGTATCTGGTACACCTTCGCGTACCGACAATGGCTACAGCCGTGGTATCAAGCGTTTCAATCTGCCCTCGGACATATAAAACTGCAGGCGGGTCGTGAATCTCCGAGAGAGTGGAAGGATATTCAGGGGTGCCGTAGGCAACCAGGTTGATACCGAGTTTTTCAGATTTTTTCATCTCGGTCGTGGCCCAGCCCCTATACTTGTCCGATAGAATTTTGCTCGCCGTCCTCGCGCTTACGCCGCAAATTCCGCAAAGCTTTTCGGTACTTAGCTTGAAAATCTTTTCGGTGCTGTTGCATGCTTTAAGCAGTTTCTTGAGTCGACCCGCGCCAACGGAGCCGGTGAGGTTGAGCCTGACGAGGTCAAAAAGCCTGCTCAATTGTAGGCCTCCTCGATTATTTTTCGCACAAGTCCGGGCTCGACGTCATCGACAATCTGTACCTCACCGATTCGGACGGGGAGGGCAAAAATGAGCTTACGGTTGCGCACTTTTTTGTCGGAGAAGAGGAGTTCGACAATGCATGAAATATTATCTTTGTGGATATCGGTTTTTACCGTGATTTTCTCTGCAAGCTTCTCGATTGCTTCTGCCGTATCGGCATCCGCGATTCCCATCTCGGTGGCAAGCCTCGTTTCGAGGACTATTCCCTCGGCTATTGCTTCGCCGTGGGTTTTGGCGTTGAATTCCTTCATTTCTTCGAGAGCGTGGCCTATCGTATGCCCGAAGTTAAGAACCATCCTTCGACCTTTTTCACGCTCATCTTCGGAAACGACGTCTGCCTTCACGGTAGCAGACCTGATAATTATTTCTTCCAGAAGCTCTTTATCAGGCAGGCTGCTTAAAGACGGCAGGCTTTCAAGAATGGAAAAGAGTTGCTGGTCGCCGATAATAGCGGATTTCAAAATTTCCGCGAATCCGCAACGAATTTCACGCTCCGGCAGCGTACTCAAAACATCCGTATCCACAACTGTCGCTTCCGGTTGATGAAATGCGCCTATAAGGTTTTTGATTCCCAGGTGATTGACGGCCGTCTTGCCTCCTATGGAGGCGTCGACTTGTGCGAGAAGGGTCGTTGGTATCTGGAGGAATCTCGTTCCTCGCATGTATGTTGCGGACGCAAATCCTGCGATATCGCCAACCACGCCTCCGCCGAGCGCCGCAATCAGAGAGTGACGGTCGAGATTGGCTTCATGAAAGTGTTCGAAAAGCGAAAGGAGGTTCTCGAACGATTTCTCTGCTTCTCCGGGCCGTAAAACGCAAGACTCTAAACGGCAGTCGGACGACTTGAGCCATTTGCTCGCCTTGTCGAGGTAGAGCGAGGCGACGTTTGCGTCCGTTACAAGGAATATGCTTGCGGCCGGTTTGACGAAATCGGCGTATGCGGTCCCGTCGAGAATTCCGCTTTCAATGAAGACTTGCGATTTCGAAGCGGTATTAAGACATATTTCTTTCATTCGAAACTCGCGTTTTTTATCCGGTATTTTCGGGCTTGTTCGGAGCTTCCGGCATATCGGAATCGTCTTTTGTTTCGCTTTTTGGCTTGTTCGAAAGCTTGCGCGCCAGCTCGTTGCTGACCAACTTGGCTTTCTTATGGACGCGGGAGTGCGCGAAACGCTCATCCACTTTTATATCTCTGCGCATTACGATAAAGAAGATAGTAAATACGGCGGCGAAAAGCACGCCCACGACCCAGAGCATTCCCCATGGGTATTGTTCCTTCACCGTGACGTTGCGCGTCTCTTCAAGTTTTCTGGCTATTATGAAAGGGTAGGTCATCTTGACGCCCTTCTCCGTGGTATTTGTGTAAAGCTTGATGAAAACGCCTTTTATTTTGACGAGGTCTCCGTTGCGCGTAAGGCCTTTTGCTCTCGCTTCCTCGTGGGTCATCCATTCCCTGTCCTTGTCGAAAATATAAAAGTAGGCGCGGCGGTATCTGCGATACTGCTGATTGTATATGAGGCCGTACCAGAACTGGTTCAGGCCCGAGCGGTTAGGCGACATCACCTGGTTTTCAAGCAGGTAAAGGGTTCCCGTAATCTCGACGAACTTGCCCCGGAACTGCGACGGATTTTCCGTGAAGTCCGAATAAGGTATGTTGCCATCCTCTTGGATTTTCTGATTTATCTCTTCCTGTGACATCGAGTTAAGCTGATGAAGGGCGTATAGCATGACCTGCTCTTCAATCACATCCACCGCTGAATCGTTTACCTGTTTCCAGATATCGGGGTCTTCCTTCCACTCTTCGGGCGGCTTGGGTATTTCCGGAAGTTCGAGTTCGCCGACTTCTCCTGCCGTCTTGAGGCGTTCTTGCCTTAGTTTTTCCTTGAGTTCGTCGAATTTCTTCATGGCTTCCGGGTCGTCTGCGCGCATCTGTTTTACGGTAACCCCTTCCGGGACGGGCGTGGAAGGTATTTCCACTTCCGTTCCTACACTCCCCGTAAGCGCGCCCCAGTTGAGTATTATCACCACCAGGCAGCCGAGCGCTATGAGTCCCATAAACACGAGTTTATAATACTCGCGCTTGGACATGCCGAAATGAGACCTCTTTTCTTTCGCTTCTTTGTATTTTTCGAACATGGGATTGCCTCCCCGCTTGACCATCGTTTCCTAATTCAATAATAACACGCGGGATTCTTCAAGTCAATTCCGTGCAGGATGCAGATGCTTTCCCTACGCATTCGCGGCTTCGACGAAAGCTTGGAACAAGGCTTCGTGCTCCTTTGCCCCGACCATTCTCTCGGGATGCCATTGAACTCCGAGACAGAATTTTTTCGAACGGTCCTCGAAAGCCTCTATGACCCCGTCTGGCGCGTGGGCCGTCACTGAAAGGGCGGAGGGGACATCGAGAAGCGCCTGATGATGGAAACTGTTCGTATCAATCGGAGATTTCCCCACTATAGAGTGCAGTAGGCTGTCCGAAACGATTTCCACATCGTGGTGGGGTTTTTCCTGCTCGGTCGTAAAATGCTGCAAGGCATTTTCAACCGAGTCGGGGATGTGCTGGATAAGCGTTCCGCCGAGTGCGACGGCGAGCAGTTGGAGCCCTCCGCAGATGTTGAACATGGGAACGTCATTGTCGTATGCGAGCTTGACGAATTCGAGATCGAACTTTTCTCTTCGCCTGTGAATCAGTTGCGTTTTCTCGTGGCGTTCCTGCCCGTAAATGGACGGATCGATGTCCGGCGAGCCCGTGAAAAGCACTCCGTTTGCCAGATTGAGGGTCACTCTCATCTCATCAGATGTCGATAGTGGCGGGAGCAAAACGGGCAGGCCGCCTGCCTTCGATACGGAATCAGTATAGTATGCGCGCTGGGTATATCTTAAATCCGGAGCCTCTACTGCATTGCATGTTATCAGAATAACCGGCTTCATTGCGCCTCCTTCCAGAATAATTATACGCTTGAAACTCGCCGTGTCAATCTTGCTTGCAAGACTGTTTCGTCTTGACTTTGAATGTGTTTGAATTAGGATATTAACCTCTTTATCAAAGGTTTGGACGATGGAAGTGGTAGGTATCAGGGGAGCGGCGGTAGCGCGCGAAAATTCCGCCGAGGCTATTCATCACGCGGCTGCAAGGCTCGTGAGTTCGCTCTTGTCACGAAACAAGCTCGAGGTATCGCAGGTTATCTCCATGTTTTTTACTATGACCCCGGACCTCAATGCAGCCTTTCCAGCAACGGCGGTAAGGGAAATTTGCGGGCTTGATGTTCCGCTGCTCTGCGCGACAGAGGTCGGAGTTGCGGGCAGTCTCCGGCAAGTTATCAGGGTGCTGGTCCACGCATACTACCCCCCGGGCAGGGGGAATGTCGTGCATACCTACATAGATGGAGCTGAAGCGTTGAGACCGGACCTGAAAACAGGCGGAGGTATTTAACAATGATAGTTGTAATGAAGCACGACGCGGCGCATGAAAAAATAGATGGCGTTATTTTCGAGATAGAAAAGAAAGGATTCAATGCGCATCTTAGCGAAGGCCAGGAGCGCACAATAATTGGAGTCGTTGGCGACGGAAGACTTTCCGAGTTGCAGCATCTCGAAAACCTGCCCGGCGTTGATTCGGTCGTAAAGGTTCTAAAGCCCTTCAAGCTCGTGGGGCGCGATTTTCATCCCGAAGATTCCGTTATAAGGCTGGACGGAATTGAAATCGGAGGCGGAAAAATCATCATTATGGCCGGCCCATGCGCCATTGAGAGCGAAGACCAGCTTCGCGCCGCCGCGAAAGCGGTAAAAGAAGCCGGCGTCAAGGTATTGAGAGGAGGCGCTTTCAAACCCAGAAGTTCGCCCTATTCATTCCAGGGCCTCGGAGAAGACGGCCTCAAAATCATGTCGAAAGTCAAAAAAGAATTGGGGCTTCTTGCGGTCACAGAAGCACTTACGCCTGCTGCTGTCGAGCTTGTTGTGGAGCATGCCGATATAATCCAGATAGGCGCACGAAACATGCAGAATTTCGGTCTACTCAAGGAAGTGGGAAAAGCGGGCAAGCCGGTTCTCCTCAAGCGCGGCATGATGAATACCGTGGAGGAATTGCTCCTCTCGGCAGAGTACATACATTCCGAAGGAAACAATCGCGTGATTCTATGCGAGCGTGGCATCAGGACTTTCGAAAACTATACTCGAAGCACTCTTGATGTGAGTTGCATACCGGTATGCAAGCGGTTCTCCCATTTGCCCGTTATCGCTGATCCCTCGCACGCTTCCGGTACTTGGTCGTATGTTTCGGCGCTCAGCATGGCCGCCATTGCCGCGGGAGCGGACGGGCTGCTTGTCGAGGTTCATCCCGAACCCGCCTGCGCTCTCTGCGACGGTAAGCAATCGCTTCGAATTGAGAAATTCAACGCCCTGATGCGACAGCTCAAAGGCGTGGCCGCGGCTATAGGGAGAGCGTTGTGACATCCCACAAACCGGTTGTCGCCGTTATTGGAACCGGACTCATCGGTGCTTCCGTTGCCCTTGCGCTTAAAGAGAACGGGTATTGCAGCAAGGTGCTTGGCGTGGGCAGAACTGCTACTTCCGTAGAAAATGCTTTAAAGGTCGGTGCTATAGATGAAGTACTTCCGGACTGTGCCTCGGCGGCGCAAGCGGATGTCATAATGCTTGCCGCACCGGTACGGGCGATAATATCACATCTTCGAGAACTGGGCCTATGCGATAATCGCGCAAGGCTCATTATGGATGCTGGCAGCGTAAAAGCTCCCATAGTCGAAGCTGCGCTTGAATCGGGCCTCGGAGGGATTTTCGTAGGCGGCCACCCGATGGCCGGTAGCGAGAAAAGCGGCGCAGTACATGCAAGGGCAGACCTTTTTGAGAAAAGAACTTTTTTCATTGTTCCGACTCGCGAGGCTTCTGATAAATCTCTCGAAGAGGCGGAAAGACTGGTTGGCGCGCTCGGTGCGGTTCCTTGCCGGATAGGCTCGAAAGAACACGACAAAACTGTTGCGCTTGTCAGTCATCTCCCGTATCTCGCTGCAGTCACGCTCTCGGAACTTGCAGGCAATAGCATCGACAGCGTTCATGCCTTGAAAAAAGGCATTGCAGGCGGATTCAGGGACGTAACGAGAATCGCGGACAGTTCGCCTGAAATGTGGGATGATATCCTGTCACTGAACGGGGCAAACATCGAAGAATGGCTTGATTTGTTAGTTGGTAGTGCAAGAGAAATTGTCGCAAAAGCACGTGATAATGATAATCTTGAAAAACTGCTTGCAGATATCCGCGAAAAGCGGCGCAAACTGCTGGAATGACGTTAGACGGTTATATCTTCTTCTTTAGCCAGCTTCCTTTCGCAAGCCAGGCCGATGCCAGGAGCATTGCCGAGATTGCACCTGCCGATACGCTGAACCAGACGTATTCCGGCCCGGTTTTGTAAAGGAATACCGATAAAAGAAGCACGGGAAGCTGCACGCCCACCGTGGCGACAATCCATACGACCATGGGCGGCAAAGTATCTCCCGCGCCCCAGAACGCGCTTGCAATCGAAGTCGCCACCGAGACTCCAATTATGGCGAAGAATCCGATTTGCATCATCTGTATCCCTATCTCGATAACTGCAGAATCCGAAGTGAAAACCCGCATCACATGCCACGGAATAAGCAGGCCCGGCAGTGCCAGAAGCGCCCCTATTACAAGCGAAATGAATGTTCCGTTGATGACCGACCTCTTGGCCCGCTCCGGTTTTTTCGCGCCGAGGTTGTGTCCAATGAGCGCGCTTATTGCCGTCCCTATCGCGAATATCGGTATGAAAACGGAGAAGAGGAGCCTGCTTCCCACGCCGAATGCGGCCATTGTTTTGCTGCCGTATTTAAGGACCACCCATCCAGTGAAAAACGCTACGAGCGTTCTGAGCAAATCTCCTACTGCGGCCAGCGCTCCTATCCCGAGTATTTTCCCCGCCCATCCCAAGCGAGGGTAGAACATAGTCACGATTCCAAGGCGAAGTTGCGATTTTCTGATAAGAATGTAATAAAGACCGGCCATTACCAGAAGTGCTTGCGCAAAAACAGATGCTATAGCCGCGCCTCTCACGCCGAGTTTCGGAAACGGACCGACTCCAAATATGAGAAGAGGGTCCAGTACGATGTTAATCCCAATCGAAATTGCCGCCATGTAAAGCGGTTTCTTTACTTCGCCCGACGCCCGGAATGCGGTATTCAGCGTCAATCCCCAGAAAACGAGAGGCAGGCCGAGGAACATTATCACGGAATACTGCACTCCAAGTTCCACGACCACGGGCTCCGAACCGTAAAGCCTGTAGATGTCACCGCCGAATATCGCACCCAGAACAGCTACCGGAATGCAAAGCGCAAGTTTCAGGCTCAACGCCTGACCTGTTACGATACGTGCTGCATTGAAGCGGTGCGCTCCCCAGTACCGTGCTATCAAGGCCGATGAGCCCACGTCGACGACTTGATTGAGTACGGCGATAAGAGCGTATAAGAAGCCATATACCGTAACGGCTGCCATTGCTTCCGCGCTGCGATCGAGCCGTCCTATCCATATCAGGTCCACTATGTCGTAGGATGCCTGCAGTCCCATTGCGAACATGCTCGGGAGGCCGAGTCGAAGAACGTGCCTAAACGTGCTGCCCGTGGTGAGCGACAGCGATTTCTTTTTCGCACCTTTTGAAACTGCAACGTGAAGCGGTTCAGGCATTTTTCCTCGGGGGCCTCCTGTTTCGTCTGCCGGGAAGGTGGAAGATTAGCATGGCCCGATATGTCGGTCAAACTCAAAATTTAGAAACAGAACTTGACACGTAAAAGACCTGAGTGATAATGTCAAGTTTCGCAGGCGGGCTTTAAGTCTGCAATATTGCGGAGGCTCGGAATGAAAGTATATCTTGATAACAACGCGACTACCCGTACCGACCCCGAAGTGGTCGAGGCCATGAAGCCGTATTTCACCGATATTTTCGGCAACGCCTCCAGCCTTCACGGCTTCGGCCAGGAAGCCAGAAAGGCCGTCGAGGAGGCGCGAGAAAAAGTAGCCGCTCTCATTAACTGCGAGCCGGCCGAAGTAATCTTCACCAGCGGCGGCACCGAGAGCGACAACCAGGCAATCCGCGGCGCCGCGGAGAAATATGCCAAGAAAGGCAACCACGTCATAACCTCGGCCATAGAGCATCCCGCCATCCTCGAATCGTGTCTGCATATCCAGGAAAGGGGCTACAACGACGTCTCGTTCGTAAGCACGGGCGAGGACGGAATCGTAAAACTCGACGACTTTGAGAATATGATTACGGACAAGACAGTTCTTATCTCAGTCATGCTTGCGAACAACGAGACTGGCGCAATCCAGCCGGTGAAGGATATCTCCGCACTCGCAAGGGAAAAGGGAATCATTGTCCATACCGACGCGGTCCAGGCGATAGGCAAAATTCCTGTCGACGTCCAGGACCTCGGCGTCAACCTCCTGAGCATGTCGGCCCACAAGTTTCACGGACCCAACGGCGTTGGAATCCTTTACGTCCGCAAAGGCACGAAGGTCGGCTCCCTGATGCATGGCGGAAGCCACGAGAACAAGTTGCGCGCCGGAACGCTCAACGTGCCCGGCGTCGTCGGCCTCGGAAAGGCCGCCGAAATCGCGTTGCGCGACCTCGGCGAAAATATCGAAAAGATTAGAAGCCTGCGCGACAGGCTGGAAAAAGAATTTACTTCGAAAGTGAAATTCACGAAGGTGAACGGCAACCGCAAAAAGCGACTTCCCAATACCACGAACATCTCGTTCGAGTTCATTGAAGGAGAGGGCGTCATGCTCTCCGCCGACCTCAAGGGAATCGCCGTCTCCACCGGCTCCGCCTGCGCCTCCGGCAAGCTCGAGGCCAGCCACGTCCTTCTCGACCTCGGACTTAGCCATGCGCTCGCCCAGGGCGCGATACGATTTTCGCTCAGCAGGTACAATACGCAGGAGGAGATTGACTACTCCGTAGGCGTCATCGCCGAAGCTGTGGAGCGACTCAGGGGAATGTCGCCGCTCTACGAAGATGCCCTCAAGGGAGGAACCTGCGAAACGGCAGAGTACGCGAACTGATAACAGACTTTAGGAGATAGATGCATGGAAGGCCAGTATTCCGAAAAAGTCATGGACCATTTTACGAATCCCCGCAACGTGGGCGAAATCCCTGACGCAGACGGCGTAGGCACGGTCGGCAACCCCACTTGCGGCGACATAATGCGCCTCTACATCAAGGTCAAAGACGACCGTATAGAAGACATCAAGTTCAAGACGTTCGGCTGCGGCGCCGCCATCGCTTCAAGCTCAATGGTCACCGAACTGGTTAAGGGCAAGCCCCTTGACGAGGCGCTTAAAGTCTCCAACAAGGCGATTGTTGAACAACTCGGTGGTCTGCCCGTTAAAAAGCGCCACTGCTCCGTCCTTGCCGAAGAGGCGTTACAGAAAGCCGTTGACGACTATCGCTCGAAACTAAAGGAAAAAGAAGGAAAATAAAATGACCGACCGCGTGCTCGCCGCGGTCAGCGGCGGCGTGGATAGCGCGGTCACCGCTCACCTGCTCAAACAATCCGGCTTCGAAGTTGTAGCCTGCACAATGCAGCTCATGCCATGCACCGAAACCGACGAAACTCGCCGCAACTCCTGCTGCGCGGCCACGGGTATAGAGTCCGCCCGGAAAATCTGCGACAGCCTCGGCATCCCTCACTCGGTCGTGGACATGACATCCCTCTTCGAACAAAATGTCGTAAAATACTTCCTCGACGAATACGCGAAAGGGCGCACCCCCAATCCCTGCGTCCAGTGCAATCGCATCATAAAGTTCGCCCACCTCTGCGCTCACGCTGCAGGCCTCGGTTGCAACCGGATTGCGACTGGCCATTATGCACGAATCGGACGGGCTCCGGAGGGCCGTTATTTATTGAAAAAGGGTGTCGATACCATCAAGGACCAGTCATACTTTCTTGCTGCTCTGAACCAGGACCAGCTCAGAATCGCAAAATTTCCGCTCGGTGAAAAAACGAAAGACGAGGTGCGACACGTCGCCGACGAAATCGGCATTCTCGAATTTGTAACGCCGGAAAGCCAGGAAATCTGCTTCGTGCAGGAAAACAGCTACCATCCTTTTCTCAAGAGCCGCCTCGGTGAAAATCTTCATCCCGGTGAGATACGCGACACTTCGGGCAAGAAACTCGGCGAGCACGAGGGAATCGAACTATACACGATAGGGCAGAGACGCGGCCTCGGCATTGCAGGCGGAAAGCCGCTCTACGTCGTTGATATCGTTTCCCGGGGAAATACCGTAATCCTCGGCGAACGCGAAGATGCCATGACGAAATCATTTGCCGCCATGAATCCGAACTGGATTTATTTTGATACACCGCCGGAAAGCTTCGAGGCTGATGTGAAAATAAGATATCTACATCCCGGTACGAAGGCGGAAATTGAAACGGAGCGGGGCGTTCTTCAGGTCGAACTCGAGGAGCCGCAATTCGCAGTCACGCCCGGCCAGCTCGCCGTCTTTTACGATGGCGATACCGTTCTCGGCAGCGCAACCATATTACAAAGAAACCCCGGACATTAAATCCGGGATTCCTTTTCAAACTCTATGCGGGCGTTGCCCGCCAGATTACCAGCAAGTACTACTGGCCGCATCCGCATCCGCAGCTTCCGGCTGGCGGAGCTTTCGGTTTTTCTTCTTCGCAGCAATGTTTTGGCACATCGCCGTGACATTCCTTCTTCTGCGCTTCACTGCAGTCGCCCGGCTTGCCCTGCAGCTTGTCCGGCTGTTCGCAGCATTTCTTTTTCTCATCATCTCCACAATACATACTCAATCCTCCTTTCTTTAGTCATATATAACACAGACAGCGCAATATGTTAAGTTTTAATTTTCAGCAGCGGCGAATTGCAGCGAAATAAAGTGATATTGTTATCTATAAAGATAAAGACCCGCGAGCCCGGCGATTGCAATTACGGCGCCCGCATAATAGAGAAGGGGCGGGCGATGGCCTTCGAGCCACCGGGCAAATGGCACACTTATAAGTGGAGCCGTGGCAGCTATAGTCTGCACTACGCCCGCCTGCATGCTTTTCAGCGCCCATATCAGGCAGGTTACCCCGAGAATCGGGCCGAATAGAGCGTTCAGGCTCGCCCAGAACATAGGCCGGCTCAAGCTGCGGCTTCCCGTGGAGTGCGCAGTTATGAAGTTCTTGTCAATGTCTCTGCCGCGCAGCAGAAAAAGCGCCACCAGCGCGATGCAGGTTCCGCCTAACAGCCGCTGGAAAGCTGCGGTCGGCAGGTGCGCAGTTTCGCCTGCCGACGCCATATCCACGAGCGCCTTGCGGCTGACCGTGAAGCTTATGCCCTGGCCTATTGCCGCAAGAATGCCCCAGAAAGCCCCTGCCGTAACATTTTTTTTACGGCTTGAGCTAAGAATATAGGGTAGAAGGCCGATTGCTATTCCGAGAAAAATCACAAGGCAGAAGGCGATTTCAGTTACCTTAAGGGAATCGTTGAACCATGCCCATGCCAGAGTTGTTGCGGCGAGCGCGGCGGTGCCTTCCACGACAAGCGATGCCAAGGGAGCGCCGAGACGTGGCAGGGCCTGGAACATTGATATTCCGCCGAGCCCGAAGCCGATTGCTCCCGCTATAAAGAACCATGCGAACCGTCCGCCGAGGCCGTCGCCAAAAATGAAAGCCCATACCGCGAGTGCCGCAAGTGCAATCAGCAGCCGCAAGAGGTTCGCCCTCAGTACGCCCAGGAGGCGGATTGCCCGGTTGGCGCAGACGGGTGCGATACCGAAGAAGAGAGCAGTCAACAATGCGCCGGTCATGTTAGTTCCTTATGGAGGTCGGTCGATTTTCATTAATGATAGGTCGGAGGGGCTTGAAGGTCAACGACTAACTGCAGGGCGGGGCGGGTTTGTAAAAGTAAAAAAGCCCGGGGTCTCCTGGCTTGCTCCTCATTCCCTTCCGGGCGGAGCCTTTATGTTTTGTCTGAATATAACATCGTCCTGCCCGGCCCCGATATTTAGTAAAATCCCTCCGTGGATAATATAAAATCCATCATATTTCCCGACTGATGGACAATACCAATAATCCGTGTTATACTTGTTTGGTAATAGTGGTTCGTGAAACATGACTTGTTCGAGAAGTTCGTCAAATGCACAGTCCGAGTATTGAAAGGCGGCAGGCCGAAAAAGAGAGGAAGAAAGCTTGATGTTTATGATTCCGAAGTGCGGCCGGGCTTATTTAGAAGGACAATGACAAGAATCACAGCGAGCAGGGCGAATGCGCCGATAAGGATAACGCCGGTCTTGTTGGCTTCGAGCCAGTCCGTGAAAGTTTTTTCCGGTTTCTTGAGCGTCTTTTCGACGGCGGTAAGGTTATCCTCGGAAGCGATTATAAGCGGTGAATTCAGAAGGGGGCCGACGTATTTGTAGTTTGAGCCGGATTCGCCCGTCTTGAGGAAAAGAATCACCATGCTGTGGCCGGGGTCGGGGCCGGTGCTGGCCCTGTTCCTGTGAGTAAAGACGCTCGAATCGAACTTCAATGTGAGCTTGTCTTCGGAAAGACTGCCTTTGAGAATCCTGTTTACCTTGTAGGTAACGGTCCAGAGGATTTTTTCACCTTCGGCTTCAAGGTCGGCAGTCTCCATCCAGGCCGCCACGATGAGGTCTGCCTTGCGTACCAACTCGCCGTACGAAGGTTCTTTAGACGTTTGGCTTGTCAGAATCATTATCAGGATTATTGGAGCGAAGCTTTTCAAGCCTTTCTCTCCTGCGGTCGTATTTGTAGTCAATCTTTGAAGCGAGGAGCGCCGCAATAAGCGCCGCAACCGCCGCGACGGCGGCCAAAATCCACCATGTCCAATCGTGTTCCTGGGCCTCTTGCGCAGGCTCGTTTTTGGCCAGCGCGATGTTGACTTCCGTCGCTTCCAATTCGGGCGATGTAAGCGCTGGTCCGGAATAATAGTATTTATCGTTGTCCTGATTCATGAAGAGAATGACGGATTTTCCAGAGAGAAGCGGATTGAGCTTCTCTTGCATCCCCTTTGTCCCGCCTTCCGTGAACCAATGGAGATACATACCGTCAAGCATAACTTCCGTCTTGCCTTTTTCAATATCACCCTTAATAGTCTCGCGTATATTGAAGACGAACTTGTTAAGCGCTTCGTTGGGGTCGTATCGCAAGTATATCGCTTTCGCGACGATATCTGACGAGTCGAAAGCTTCCTTCAAAGAGGGAAGGGCGATTCCGAAAGAGCCGGGTTTGATTTTATCTGTGTTCTCGCTGGTGGCGATGATTTCCCTGCTATCGAAAACGGGGCCGACATACTTGAAGCGGCCTTTTTCATCCACGGGTCCTTTATAGGCTATTATGTATTTAGTGCCGTGTTTCTTAAGAACGTTCATGATTCCGCCGTCGGGAACTGTTTCGGGCGGGAAGTAAACGGTGATTTTTTCGCCTGCATATTCACCTTTCAGGTTTGTAAGGACCCATGCTTCCATGAAAGAATGTGCGCCGTCACCGAAGTTGTCGTTGAGGCCGACGATGACGCCGTCTGCTTTTTCGACTGCTTTTTCAAGGCCCGGAGGATCCTCGGCAAGCGTGAGAGCAGACGAAAAGAACAGCAAAAGCATCGCTATTATAATTGGTTTTTTCATTCGAATTCACCGAAACCTGTTATGTCCTTGAGGTTGACCATGCCAAGCGGCTTGCCGTTTTCGCCGGTTACCGGCAGCTCGCCGATTTTATATTTCTTGAGAATGCTCAGCGCTTCCGCGACGAGCATGTCCGCGCTGACCGATTTTGGATTTTTCGTCATGGCGTCTTTTATCGAATCGGTTCGCAAATCGCCATCTTTTTGAACGTAGCGGCGAAGGTCGCCGTCCGTGAAGATGCCTGTCATAACGCCTTTGTCATCGACGATGACGGCCGCGCCTGCGCGGGCTTTGGTTATAGCCTGGACCACGTCTATAACGACGGAATTTTCAGTCATGACGGGAGCGGCATCGCCTTTTCGCATAAGCTCGCCCACTTTCATCAGGCTGCGCCCGAGCGAGCCTCCGGGATGAAAGGCGGCGTAATCTTCCGTGCCGAAAGTCCCGTTCTCGCATCTCCTGTTGAGCGCGGTAAGCGCGAGGGCATCGCCGAGTGCCAGCATGACGGTCGTCGATGCGCTTGGAGCGAGCTTGAGGGGACAGGCCTCCTCGATATGTCCAATGGGCAGGAGGATGTCGCAGTTGCTCCCGAGCGGGCTGTTTTCGTGGGCCGTGATTCCGATTATTTTCGCGCCGATTTTTTTCACTGGTGCGATGAGATTGGCGATTTCCTCCGAAGCCCCCGAGTTCGAAAGCATGATTACCACGTCCGAGCCGGAGATTCTGCCAAGGTCGCCGTGCCGCGCTTCCGCGGGATGTATGAAAAGAGAGGGGGTTCCCGTGGAGGCGAGAGTGGATGAAATTTTCTCCGCAATCAGGCCTGCCTTGCCCATGCCTGTTAGCACGACCTTGCCCTTGCAGGAGAGCAAAATGTCGAGCGCTTCGAGGAAACGATGGTCGAGCAGGCCGGCAATGCCTCTGACGGCCTCAGCCTCGGCTTTAATAACTTCCCTGGCGTATTCAAGACTCATCTGGAGCCTCCGCAAAAGCCTCATGCCAAGCGGCATGGTGCGCGTCGGTTGTTATTTTGACAATTTGTCCAATATCTCTTTCGCCTTTTTGGCGGCTTTCGTTCTGGAATAGTGCTCGCAAACCAGCTTGTATTTTGATGCCACGACCGATTTCGGTTCGGTCGGGTTCTGGCGCTGGAAGAATTCCGCTTCGAGCAGCAGCTTTTCCGCGGCTGTCTCATCTTCTTCCGTAGGTGGACGCAGCTTACTGGCAAGCTCCTGTGCTTCGGCCAACAGTTTTTGAGCTGCAGCGAGGCGCTTATCAAGCTCTTTGTCTATCTGTTCACTCTCCTTGCGAATATTTTTAATCTTGGTTTCGAGAGCCTCTTTCTCACTCTCTACCTCGAGAAGCTCCTTGTCCTTTGAGGAAATCTGCTGCTGGAGGTAATCCTTTTCCTTCGCTATTTTTATCTTCTCTTCGGGGCTCAATTCGGTGGTTTTGTTGTGGCTGACTGCCGTGCAGGCCGACAATAGGAGGGCCAGCATCGTTATCGAGACTATCCTGAACATAATATTACTCCTTAAATTCCGAACAACTTCCTTGCGTTCGCGGTCGAAATATTTTCAAGCTCCACTATGGAAATGCCGAAAAGCTCGGCGTAAGTCTGCGCTATAAGAGGTATGTACGCCGGTTCGTTGCGCTTTCCCCTGTGCTGCTGCGGAGCGAGGAAAGGTGCGTCGGTTTCGAGCATGAACCTGTCATGCCCGATTTCCCTGAATTTCTCCCGTAGGTTTTCAGCGTTGGGATAAGTTATCTGCCCGCAGCAGGAAACGTAGAAACCGAGTTCGAAAGCTCTTCGGGCGTTTTGCGAGTTCGAGGAGAAGCAGTGCATGACGCCTGTGAGACCTGGATGTTTTTCGAGAATGGCGAGACACTGGGAAGTGGCATCTCTTGCATGAACGACGACGGGAAGTTCGAGCGTTTGCGCGAGACCGAGTTGTTTTTCGAAAACCTCGGCCTGGTTTTCTCTCGGGCTGTGATTACGATAGTAGTCGAGCCCTATTTCGCCGACGGCCACCACCTTTTCATGACGGCCCAGTTTTTCGATTTCCGAAAGGCAATTGTCATCGACTTCTTTCGCATCGTGCGGGTGAACCCCGACGGCCGCATAGCAGCATTCGAAGCGCTCGGAAATTTCGACGACCTTTTGGCTCGATTCGAGGGAGGTGCCGATGTTGATAATGCGCTCGACGCCGCTATCTACGGCGCGAGCGACGACATCCTCAATGTCTCCGTCGAACTGCGGAAAATCGAGATGAGAGTGCGTATCTATGAACAACCTAACCTCCCGGCACCCGGATTTTCGCAAATTTTAACAGCAGTTACCCGGCAATGCAAGCTACTTTGGCGTATGGGTGCCAAGCGTTTTTAATAGACAACGCGAGAAGCAGCATGTATGATTCGCGTGCAAAGGGGACAGGGGGAAAAGGAGTTGTTCGGATGATAAAGAAATGGCCGGTTGTTATCATTTTGTTCGTCATCGTGGCGGCGGGATGCGTGTCGAGTAAAACGGAAGCCGAATCGAGGAGGGAGGCGTTTCGCCTGTCTCACGTTCCAAAGGCGCACCAGTCCGCTTTTCTCAAGGCCAACGGCAATATAAACAAGGGCGACTCCCTTTATTCCCAGGCCAGGTCGACGAGGGAGCTGAAACAAAGAACAAGACTGCTTCAGGCCGCGGCCGACAGCTACCGCAAGGCGATAGTGATGCTTCGCAAGATACACGAAGAAACCAGCGAAGACGCCGACAAGAGTTTTGTAATTGAAGTTTTAAGGCACACGGAATCCAGCCTACAGGAAACCGTGAGGATGCTTCCCATTTTTGAAGAGTAAATCTTCACGGAGCCGTTTCCTGTGATGGTAAGGCTGCAGAAAGTGCTTGCGGACGCCGGTATTGCCTCTCGCAGGAAATGTGAAAACCTGATACTTGAAGGCCGGGTCAGCGTGGATGGCGAGATTGTCAGAGAACTCGGCATAAAAGTCGAGCCCCTGAAACAGGATATCAGGTGCGACGGCGTTGCCGTCAAACCGGAGAAGCTCACCTATCTTGTCTTGAACAAGCCGCGCGGCTACGTATGCAGCGCAAGCCCCTTGAAAGGACTACCGTCCGTTCTGGAACTTGTTCAGGGATTTTCGCAGAGACTCTTCACCGTCGGCAGGCTTGACAGGGATTCGGAAGGGTTGCTTATACTTACGAACGACGGGTTTCTCAGCCATCATCTTGCACATCCCCGCCATAAAGTTATCAAGACCTACCTTGTTACGGTCGGCGGTAAAATAACCGCCGAGCAGGAGAAAGGCCTCGAATTGCCAGTATGGACCGCGGCGGGCAGGATGCAGCTTGACAAAGTGCGCATTTTAAGTCGAGGGCAGAAGAGGAGCGAACTGGAAGTCGGGATCAAGCAGGGGAAGAACCGGGAAATTCGGCGCACCCTTGCAGCGAAAGGGATGAAGGTGCGCAGGCTTGTAAGGACAAGCATCGGTTTCCTGCAACTGGGGAACCTTCAGCCCGGCCGTTATAGAAAACTCACTGTAAAAGAGATAGAAAATTTAATGGGAAAAAGTAAGCCGAAAGAAGACAAATAAACTGATTGATTGGGAATCGGCATAATGTTAATCTGATATCCAATCTTTATCTGCGAACGGTTTTAAAATTATGGCAGCGAATAAAAAGAACAAGTCAAAATCGATAGAAGTCGAGGTGCAGTCGAAGCATTACCGCCCGATGACGAGCAAGTGGTTCGCAAGCGGCGTGGTGATGGTCGACGGCAAGCCTGTCTACTGGAAAGCGGCCAGACAGTACGCGAAATGGGACATAGAATCTTCCGCTCAGCAGGGGTGGGAACTCGACGAGAACCAGCGCCACGAAGCCATGTCCATGATTATCAGAGCGCTGCAGGAGAATCGCAAACGTCTTAGCAGGGTCGAATCGACGCCGGGGCGCAAAGAAGACGAGATAGACCTCGGCGACAGGATTACGCTTGCTCACGGCGGCGGCGGAACTCAAATGCAGGAGCTAATACAAAAGACCATCCGGAAGCACCTGCCGACGGGAGAAAACGGAAATCTTTTCGACGGTGCGATACTGGCAAGTCATTCAGGCAGGATGGTTTTTGCCACCAATACTTACGTTGTGAAGCCTCTTTTTTTCCGTGGCGGAAACATCGGCAGCGCAGCGCTTTACGGGACGGTCAACAATATTGCCGTTTGCGCGGCTAGACCGCTCGCGATTTCAGTAGGGCTGGTGCTCGAGGAAGGCCTGCCCATAGGCATAATGGCGGAAATCCTCGAATCGATTAAAACGGCCGCTGAAAACACGGGCGTCAGCGTCGTGACGGGTGACACGAGAGTTGTGGAAAAAGGCAGCGTCGACGGCATGTTCATAAACACTACGGGAATAGGCAGCATGTATCCGAGGCTGCGCGTCGGCTATGAGCGTGTCAAGCCGGGAGACGCCGTCCTCATTTCAGGAACGGTAAGCGAACACGGGATAGCGGTGATTTGCGACAGGGAAGGATTGAACCTGAAAGGCAAAATAAAAAGCGATGTCGGCCCGGTCAATTCTCTTGTCGAAAAACTGATAAAAGCCAAGATATCGATTCGTTGCATGAAGGACCCCTCAAGGGGAGGCGTTGCAGCGGCGCTCAACCAGATAGCGACCGCATCCGGCACGCAGATTGAAATTGACGCCGATTCACTGCCTTTGCGACAGGATATTGCGGATGCGTGCGAGGTCATGGGGCTTGATCCCCTGAGTGTTGCCAATCACGGCAAGCTTATAGTGATATGCGCGGGGGGCAACGCGGCCATGGCGCTTGAAAAGCTCAAGGAAGACCCCTTCGGAAAGAAGGCTGCGATTATCGGGAAAGTGACAAAGAGTGCTGCTGGACGCGTAATAAAGAGGCGCAAAACCGGCGAGGCAAGCATCGTCGAAATGCCCTACGGCGAGCAAATGCCGCGCGTGCTTTAAATCTTCCCGTTCCGGGCTCTGATTTTATCTCTCGTAGTTTTCCATCTTCTGTGGAACCAGACCCATTGTTCCGGGTGTTTTTTGATAAACCCGCAAAGCAGCCTGTTCCAATTTTCGGTGAGGTTGAACCTGTCGCTTTTGCGGCTCCCGGACGGAGTCCATGGGACCTGGTCGCTTATCAATATTCTGTGTCTTCCTTCCGAAATGCGTTCCATGCATACGACGAACAATGGAGCGTCGCTTGCGATTGCCATCGATGCCGGCCCGATGGGAGTGTATGCTTCCATGCCGAGAAAATCGACAAATACGCCCGCGATATCTGATATGTCCTGGTCGGCCAGGATTCCGATTACGCGGTTCGAGCGAAGCGCTCGCATCACGGGCATGAGACCGTCTTCTTGGTAGATGACCTCGACGCCGAGCGCCTTTCTCCTTTTTACGACTTCGCGGTCGAATTTTTCGAAATATATCTTTTTCGCAATGACGGCCGTAGGGAAAAATTTGGCGCTGTATGCTGCAAGAAGCTCCCAGTTGCCGATATGGCCGGTTACGCAAATAGCTCCTCTACCTTTCGAAGTCGCAGCAGATATTTTTTTGACATAATCGCTTCCATCGACAAGCTCGAGAAACCGGCTGCGCGGCATCCTCGGGATGTGCAGGAACTCCGCGAGGTTTCTTCCGAGATTCATAAACATGGTTCTCGTAGTATGCTTGTACCATTTATCGTCCCTGGTTTTTCCGAATACCATGCGCAGGTGCTTTTGCGTTCGCCTGCGGTATTTTACGAAAAAGACGTACCAAATCAGGAAGATTCTACTGAGTGCCCACGAGCAGAAGGAAAGTGGTATTTCACGCAGGACAGTCGTTACGAGCAGGCCGAGCCAGTAGGCGAAATGGCGCTTTAAAAGTTTTCTGAACCTTTTTTCTGCGGGGTATCCCCTCTTTGTCGTATTTGTCCTTTTTGTCGCGTTGTTTTTTACTTGGAGCATGTTCCGCGAATTCTGGCGATAATGTCGCTTGTAGCGTGGTTCTTGGGGTCGCCCGTAATAATAATCTTGCCTCCGTAGGACATTACGGTATCGCGCTCCGGCACCGTCTTGTCGGTATAATCCGTACCTTTTGCCTGATAATGAGGTTTGAGGAGCAAAAGAACGTTGTCGACGGTGGGGTCGGAAAAAGGGAAAACGTAATCCACGCATTCGAGGGAAGCCAGTATTTCCATCCGCTCATTTTCCGGGTTCACCGGATTGCCGGGACCTTTATAGGATTTTACCGATTCGTCCGAATTCACCGCCACGATTAGAATATCGCCGGCGCTTTTGGCTTCCTGCAGGCATCGGGTATGGCCGACGTGGAGCAGGTCGAAGCATCCGTTGGTCATGACGACGGTTCTGCCTTCGGCTTTGGTTCTATCTACTATAGCGACCATGTCGTTGGCCGAGGTAACTATTTTATCCGTCGGGTTCACGGCATCCTTTCCTTGTTTTCAGAGATACTTGTCGGCCGCGTCGAGCAGTTCTGCCTGCGAGCATGTGGCGGTGCCGCTTTTCATGACAACTACGGATGCGGCGCAGTTCGCGAGTTTTGCCGCCTGTACCGGCGTGGCACCGCATGCGAGCGAAAGCCCGAAAGTTGCCGCTACGGTGTCGCCCGCGCCGGACACGTCGACGATTTCCTCGGAGCCTGCGATGGGGATTTCCACGGGTTCCGCGCCTTTTTCGAATACGACCATCCCTTGGTTGCCTCTTGTGATGAGAGCATACTTCAGGAAAAGTATTTCAAGCATCTGACGGCCTATTATCATGATGTCGGTTTCGTCGTTCAGGAAATATCTTCCGAAGCTCAGGGCTTCGCTCTCGTTGGGCGTGACGGCCGTGATGCGCGGGAATTCCTTGACGTTGTACCTTGAATCCGCGATTACCAGCGCGCGGGAGGCGAGGTCTGAAAGGGCATTCTCGATTTCTTTAGTCAGAAAACCATAGCCGTAATCGGAAACGAGCCAGCAATCGACCTTGTCGGCATACTTGCCGATAAGCTTCAGGGCGGCTCCGGACGTAGCATCATCAAGTCCGGTCGCTTTCCCTCGGTCAATTCTGAGTACCTGCTGCTTGGCGGTATGCAGGTCTCCTGCAAGGACTCTCGTTTTTGTAATAGTGTGGAATCCTTTCTGCAAAAGCAGGCCATCTGTTGCTGCTCCGTTTTGTGAAAGAATGTTTTTCAGCTCTTCGCCGTGCCTGTCATCTCCGACAGTCCCTATTGCGACGGCGTTTACGCCGAGGGAGCAGAGGTTATTTACGGCGTTGGCGGCGCCGCCCGGCCTGGTTGTCTCTTCCTCGAATTCAAGCACGATAACGGGCGCTTCGCGTGAAAGCCGGGCCGGCTTGCTCGATATATAAATGTCGAGTATCATATCGCCGATCACGCCGACGGTGCGGGCGCTGAACATGCCTATAATTTCACTGTAAGATTTATTCTGCATTGTCATATCCTGTCAACTGCCAACTTAATTTTCTACAAACTGCATGTTATAAAGCCTCTTGTACATTCCTCCCTTACTCAGAAGCTCGGAATGCGACCCCACCTGGACGATACGCCCGTTTTCAAGAACCACGATTTTATCGGCATGCTGTATGGTGGAAAGCCTGTGTGCAATGACGAAGGTTGTCCTGCCAATCATGAGGTTGTTCAGAGCAGCCTGGACCGCCTGTTCACTTTCCGAGTCGAGAGAAGAGGTGGCTTCATCGAGTATGAGTACGGGTGCGTCCTTGATTATCGCCCTCGCAATAGTAATGCGCTGCTTCTCGCCGCCCGAGAGCATGACGCCTCTCTCCCCGACAATGGTATCGTATCCTTGGTCGAGGCTTGTGATAAAATCATGTATATTGGCTGCGCGTGCTGCGACGAATATGTCGTCATCGGAAGCGTCCTGCTTTCCGTATTTGATATTTTCCTTTATAGAGGTGTTAAACAGGAAGGGGTCTTGAGTAACTACTGCGATATGTGAAAGTAGTGAGCTTCTTTTTATTTTCCTGATATCGGTTTTATCGAGAGATATCGAACCTTCTGTCGGGTCGTAGAACCGGAGAAGAAGGTCGCAGAGCGTGGACTTGCCGGAGCCGCTGTGGCCGACAATGGCGACAACCTCGCCTTTTCTTATCTCGATGTTTATATCCTTGAGCACCGGTTCCGAGTCATAGGCGAACCAGACGTCTTTGTATGTGATGCTCTGTCTGATTTTATCCATTTCAACTGCGTCCGTGGCGTCTTCGATGTCGGGCTTTATGTCGAGGATGTGAAATACCCTTTCGCAGCCTGCAAGGGATTCATGGACGGTATTGAATGCGCGCACGAGCGTTTTGGCCGGTTTGTAAGCCAGCGCCATTGCCGCCACGAATGCCATAAGCCGGCCTAATGTCAATCCCCACATGTTGTTGATGACAAGATACCATCCGACGAGCATGAGAACGCCCGAACCCCATATATACATGACCTCTATGGACGACCTCGATAGTGCCTTGGTCCTGACGACGCGCATCATCTTTCGCAGGAACTGCATATTGGCGGCATAAAAATCGCCGGCCTTTTTTTCTTCGAGGCTGAATGCCTTGACTATTCTAATTCCTGTGAACATCTGCTGCATTTCTTCCGTGACATCGGCCAGCTTTTCGAGCGTTTTCAGGCTTGTTTTAGTGATTTTTCTACCGAGTCTTCCAATGGGATATATGAGCACGGGCATTATGCAGAATACGATTATTCCGAGTTGCCAGCATTCGCTGAATGCCATAAATAATGCGCTCGCCATTATCAGCGGTTGCTGAAGGATGTCGCCGAAGATAAAGTCGAGGGCATTGTTCGTATACGAGATGTCGTTCGTGAGGCGCGACATCAGCTCGCCTATTCGCCGGGTTGAGAAGAATCCCATGGACATAGACAGAAGATATTCACCGAGGTGCTGTCTTATGCTTACGAGAATTCTGAAACCGATATACCTGCGGAGTATCTCTTTGAAAAACATAGAGACAAATGCAGCAATGCCGAGTATGCCAACTAAAATTGTGATGGTAACAACGGTGCGAAACGGCGTCGAGAAGAATCCCGTTTTCACCGAATCTGCCTGCTTACCGTAATTTGCGGAGACGCGGATTTTTTTCATAGATGCTGAGGCGCCGACTGCCGAACTGTGCGTTTCATCCGATTCTTTGAAGAAATCCAACCCGTAATTGACTGCCGGTTTATCATCAGAGCTGCCGATATTCAGTGCGGGAATAATGCCATTATCAATGAATTCTCTCGTCAGGCGAATCGGCAGTGCCCGCGTGGCTGCATACATGGCCGATAGCAAGAGAACCAATATTATCAGTTTCCAGTACGGTCTGGCGTACTTGTAAAGGCGAATAAGTTGTCCGAATCTTGAGCTCATTAACGTCCCGATAAAAGCTTTACGTATAGTTTATAAGTCCTGTCGACCATGCGTTCGACACAAAACTTTTCCGCAACGCGTTTCTTCGCGTTCAGCGCAAGCCCAACTCCCAGTGTGCGTTCGCCAAGCATATTCACGATTGCCGAAGCGAGGGAGCCGGGGTCGCCCGATTCGGCGAGAAGTCCCGTCTTGCGATTTGTTACGACTTCAGATAATCCGCCGGCATCCGTAGCGATTACCGGCACGCCCGCCGACATGGCGTCGAGAGCGGATGTTCCCAGTCCTTCCATTATCGAAGGCATCACGAGGACATCGAAGCCGCCGAGCAGTCTCGATGCGTCGTTGACGTGGCCGGGCAGAAAGAACTTTCCGGAAAGGCCCGCTCTTTTAACCTGTGATTCGAGTTTGGGCCGAAGAACGCCTTCTCCCAAGACGACGAACCTGGCTTCCGGTATTTTTCGCGCGACCTGCGACGCAGCCTCAACGAGAATCGAATGCCCTTTATGTCCCACGAGGCTTCCTACGGCGCCGACAATCCTGGAAGTGCCATTTGTGCCAAGGATTTTGTTCAGTTCGGAACGTTCGGTGCCTATTCCTTTTCGGTTAATTTTTACGCCGGAATGGATTACATGCACCATACCTTCGGGGACGCCGTCTTTGACAAGGGCTTTTTTCACCGCATTGCTAACCGCAATGAATGCATCTGCGAAATGTCTGTATTTGATAATCGACAGGCCGAAACCGTGCCTGTTTATCGAAAAATCTACTCTCCGCGACACGATGCGAAGGGGCCTGCCTGCGATAATCGCGGCGCATCCCCCGAGCCAGTGCGCGTGCGAATCATGCATGTGAAGTATGTCGTATTTGTATTTTCTAATCAGCCCGGCAATGTGCCATGCCGCGGAGAAATCCGCTTCGAATCTGAAGACCGTCGGGTGCAAGGCTACGACGCTTTTTTGCAACCTGAGAGCAGTTTCGCTCGCGGGTTTACAGGCGAATCCCACCCTGCATCCTAATTCATGCAGCCCTTCGGCGAGATAGCAGGCCTGGCGTTCGCCTCCCCGCCAGCCTTTCATCGTGTCTATATGAAGCACGCCCAGAGCAGGCATAAACCCTCCGGGAGAATTTCCCGCATATTCAGTAAACCAAACTTAAAACAGTATCAATAGCGAGACTGCAAATCAAGCTGATTCTGTCTCGAATCTTGCCTGGAGTGAGTGCTCGAATGAAAGAGGTCAGAGAATATCGGATATCGTTGGCGCCGGTATTTCGTTCGAGCGAAGTTTGCACTGAATGAAATGGCCGGCAATAAAAAACAGTCCGGCGCCGGGAATGGCGAACAATGCTGTAACCAGGTCGCGCGTGTCGGTGTCACTTGAGAGCAAATAACCCGATATCCCTCCTGCAATCAGTCCGATGAGCGGCAACAGGAGAGTGAATAATACTGGGATGTAAAGGGAAGGTCTGAAAATTTTAACTTCGACTCTCGAACCAGCGGCGATTTTACTGCAACTGTCAGGGATTGTAAGTTTGAGGAGACGGTTGCAGTCTTCGCTCTGCATGCATTTACGGCAACTCGCGCACTCTTCCTCGCCGCCGCTCGGTGGGTCCATAGAGACGAAAGCAACGGTTTTTCCGGAATCGTTTTCCAGAGAGAGGATGGTGCCTGTTTCTGTATTAAAGTCCATTATGCCAGACTACTTTTCCTGAAATTCATCGTCGAAGAAATCCGGAAGAATTTTTTTCTCCACGCGCAGCATGAGTGTCCTGGAATACCTCAGATAAGATATCACATCGTCCTTTTTCCATTTCGGGTTTGCCTCGATATATCTGAGAATTTCTTCAATTGCCTCTTTCCGAGTATTAATCCTGCGGGCGATTCTGAGTTTATTGAGGTCAAGCCCTTCTTCCGTCGCCGCTTTGAAAACATTCGCGTGTTTGTCCCCTTCAATAGGAGAGCTCGCGAGTTCAAGCAGGATGGACCTTACCGACTGCGTATCCATTCCGAGTTTTCTGGATATGTGGCTAAGCAGGCTCACTCTTTGTCTCCCTACTTTTCCGCAAGAGCACAGATAAAGCTCAGGAAAGCTTTTTCGACTTCGTCGATACGGGAAGCGTCGCTGCCGCCGGCTTGGGCAAAATCAGGCCTGCCGCCGCCGCTGCCTCCGAGAATGGCTCCGGCTTCTTTCGCGAATTTACCGGAATGGAATTTGTAATCCGATACGGCCGCCTTGCTTGCGCCAACTACGATATTGAGCGATTTATCCTTTCCGGAAATCAGGCAGATTGCGACGGGTTCTTTCATGGAGCGAAACCTGTCAGTCATTGTGCTTAGCTCTTTGCGGTTTTCGTTCCCGAGCCGCCGGAAGACATGCTTGAGGCCGCCCGTATCGCTCATTTTTTCGGCGAGAACGCCGGCGGTTTTCACCGCTTCTTTCCGGACATTCTGAGCTTTGAGCTTGTTATATATTTTTTCAGTTTCGGATAGTTCTTTGATTCGGTTTTTTATGTCCTCTTCGGTAGGCGCAACGTTAGCCAAAAGCCAGTTGCGAAGAGCATTTAAGCGGGACAGGCAATCCAGCGCCGCTTCGCCCGTAACGGCCTCGATTCTTCTAATACCCGCCTTGATCGATGTCTCGCTTAAAATATGAAAAAGCCCGATTTGGCCTGTTTGTGAAACGTGTGTTCCACCGCAGAGTTCCTTAGAATAATCGCCGGTCTCAACCATGCGCACCATGTCAGAGTATTTTTCCTCGAATATCGCCATAGCACCTTTTTCAAGGGCTTCCGTATAGGGAATCTCGCAGAAACTGACTGGCGAGTTGTTCAGAACGCGCCGGTTGACGAGGCGTTCGGTTTGCTCTAATTCTTCATTGGTCATCGCCTCGAAATGCGTGAAGTCGAAACGAAGACGCTCCGGGCCGACAAATGAGCCGCTCTGCTTGACATGGTTACCAAGCACTTCTCTAAGCGCCCATTGCAGAAGATGCGTCGCCGTGTGGTTGCGGATTATCGAATTGCGGCGCTCTTTGTCTACCTCGGCGGTCACGTGCTCGCCTGTTTTGGGCCGGGAATCCGATTCGTACGTGCCAAAATGAACGACGACGGAGTCAATGGCCCTGGTATCAGCTACCTTGAATTCAAAATTTGCTCCAATAATCCTGCCGGTATCGCCGATTTGTCCCCCAGACTCTGCGTAAAACGGCGTGACGTCGAGTGCTATCTTGTCTTCGTCGCTGAACAGGACTTTTGCTTCCGTTCGAATATCTGCGTAACCCACGAATTCCGTAGGCGGAAGGTTGACGTTCTCCAGTATGGAGCGCTCCACTTCGAACCTGCTTATGACGCGCGAGCGCTCGCGATGTTTTTGCATATGAGAATCATAACCTTCCAACGTCTTATCATGAACTTGCATTCCCACTTCTTTTGCCATGACGATTGTCATGTCGAGAGGGAAACCGTAAGTTTCATAGAGTTTGAAAGCCTGCTCGCCTCCAATGAAATCTACGTTTTTTTTCCTGTTATCTTCGACTATCTGCTGGAACTGAACCAGACCTCGGTCGAGGGTTGCACTGAAAGACTCTTCTTCCGCCTGGATGACCTTTTTGATAAATTCCTTTCGCTCTTTCAGTTCCGTATAGGTTTCACCCATGATATTAATCACGGAATCTACAAGCAGGTGCAGGAACGGTTCGGGATACTCGAGCCTTTGCCTGCCGTGTCTGAGCGCACGCCTGAGAATTCTTCTGAGGACATATCCGCGGCCCTCGTTGGAGAATGTGACTCCGTCCGCAACTGCGAATACAAGTGCACGTACATGGTCTGCAATCACCCGGAAAGAAGCTTTCAACTTTTCGTCGCCGTAAGGCTTGTCGACGATTTTTTCGGTTTGTGAAATAATCGGTGAGAAGAGATCTGTTTCGTAGTTGCTTGCGACATTCTGTAGAACCGCCGCGAATCTCTCAAGGCCTCCTCCGGTGTCGACGCCTTTTTGAGGCAGGTCTTGGAGGGGCTTGTTTGGCTGCATTTCGTATTGTGGAAATACGAGATTCCAAAGCTCTACGTATCTTTCGCATTGCTCGTGATTGGGAAGCTCCTGACATTTTCTGAAAGTGTCATTGCCGAACTGACATTTATCACAGGTGTCGCCGAGTGGTTTGACAAGCAGGCTGCCAAGCTGTTCGCTCCGGTCGATGTGAATCTCCGAGCACGGCCCGCAGGGACCGGTGTCTCCCATCTGCCAGAAGTTGTCCTTGCGGCCGAAATAAAGAATTCTGTCCTCGGGAACGCCCGCATTAAGCCAGTATCTCTTTGCCTCTTCGTCGGCCGGGACTTGGCTGTCGCCTTCAAAGACCGTTGCGTAGAGCCATTCGGGATTTATATTAAACCATTCTTTTGAAGTGACAAGTTCCCATGCCCAGAGAATAGCTTCTTTCTTGAAGTAATCACCGAAGGAAAAATTGCCGAGCATTTCAAAAAAAGTATGATGTCTCGCCGTGAAGCCTACCTGCTCTATGTCGTTGTGTTTACCGGAAACGCGAAGGCATTTCTGGGATGAACAGGTCCGCATATAATCGCGCTTTTCCTTGCCCAGAAAAAGGTCTTTGAATTGGTTCATGCCTGCGTTGGTGAAGAGCAGGGTAGGGTCGTATCTGGAAGGAACGAGCGGCGAGCTTGGCACAGTTTGATGGCCGCGCTCATTAAAAAACCTCAGGTATTCCGAACGGATTGTCTGTGAATTCATATCCTGTTATCCCATACAATATTAGATAGCTCATTATATATTGGACTTGTCGATTAATGTCAATAGTGTTGATTCAAACCGGCCGACGCCGATTTTTAAAAAGTGGATTCATTTACTCGAAAAAAAATGATTTGGCAAATAAAAATACGCTATATTGTGGTTTTGCTAAAACAATATCCAAACGCATACAATATATGTAATACTTATCGCAAATCAAGTAAATACAAGGGATACAGAGCGGTTTTGATTCAAATAATTAACTATATATAGAATACTGAACGCATAATACTACAAGAAGTTGTGTTTTTAGCAGTTTTTCTCTTGACACGATGTGGTGTTAAAATAAAATACTCAACAAGGTGTACATAATTCTGAAGTGACAGTTTGTTTGTGACGATAAAAAAAGGAGACCATAAAAGGTCTGGCTTTGAAATTCACCAGCATCATAGTAGCCGCAGGGAGGGGGCGGAGGGCGCGATGCACGGCGAATAAGATTCTCATTCGCGCCGGAAACATTCCTATTCTCTATTACTCCCTGAAACGGTTTGCAGCGCTGGAAGAGTGTGAGCAGATTATTCTGGTCGCCAGCCAGGATGACCTGCAAGAAGGTTGCATGGACGTTGATAAGCTCAAACGCGATTACAGGATAGATAAAGTGGTCACAGGCGGAAAAGAGAGAATTGATTCGGTAAGGAACGGATTTATGCAAACCGCTCCGGGCTTGCCGGTCGTGGTCGTGCACGACGCGGCGCGGCCGTTTGTGACCGGGGAGTTGATATTGTCCGTGGCACACGCCGCCGGGAAATGGGGGGCCGCAATCGCCGCAGTGCCCGCCGGAGACACGCTCAAGGAAGCAGGGGATGAGTTGTTCGTGAGTAGAACTGTTTCGCGCGACAATATTTTTCAGGCGCAGACGCCGCAGGCGTTTTCAAGGGAAGTACTCGAAAAGGCTTACAAGGTAAATGCGCCTGCGGGCGTTACAGACGAGGCGCAGCTTGTCGAGGCTCTCGGCATGAAGGTAAAGATAGTGAATTCGCTGACGACAAATATCAAAATCACGACACCGGAAGATCTGCAGTTTGCTGAAAAACTGCTACCCATATGGGAAGGGGAGTAGAAGGCTGAAAGCATATGTATTCATTGATATGGAGAAAATGCCAGCCTCACGCGTAGAAGAGGTTGAGAAGGTATCGAGTTCAGACAGTTGTCTGAGGAGGAAGAGATGAGGCGTACGTTATTTGCGATTGTGGTTTTCCTCGTGCTTTGCGGAATTGCATCATTGTGCGATGCGGGGAATGTCGAAACGAAGAAATCGAAGGGAATAACGCTGTCCGGCGAAATCAAGCTGGATTCCTTGTTCTCAGGGCGTGAAGTCAATACCGTTATAAACGGTTTGACGGCTGGCTTAAAACGCCAGTCGAGCTCGACTTTTTCCGACCCCACTATAACACTTAATTTTGACATATGGCTTGCCAATCACGTAAACGCCTTCCTCAGCCTGAAAACTCCGGAATATCTCATTGACGACCTCGGAAGCCCCGCGATTGCGGTCGGCCCGATTAACATGCCAAGAAGGATGCTCGAAGTAGACCAGGCTTACGTCCATATCGACGAGTTCGGATATGAGGAACTCTCTCTGAGGCTTGGCGTACAGGACATCGTATACGACATGCTCGAAAACGGGAACCCGTTCTTCCTGGCTATCGGCGAGAGCGAAGATGCCTTTACGAACAATTTCCAAGTGCCCGGCAACGGATGGCTCGAACTCAACGGGCCTGCCCTGGCCAGCTCGGTTGAAGCCGGCGGTATAAAAGCCACGTACAGCAAAAAAGGCAAAAGGCTGGAATTCAAGGGCGACATGATTATCGCAACGACCGTGGAGACGAGGCAGGTCGACCAGGACCGCGACCTCTTCGCGCTCGTCGGAACGATTTCCGTACCGAACGCCAAAGACTACAAAGCGAAGATAATAATGACTCTCGCCGGCATGTCTCAGAATCCGTCGAGCCGCATTTGGACGCTTGGCTTCGGCTCGCACGTCAAGGCGACCAAGTCGATGGATATTTTCGCGGAAGCCTACGGACAGGCCGGAACCTACTGGAACAATTACAATCCTGTTACCGACCCGGCCAATATCAGCACACAGGCCAAGGACATTCTGCAGCAGGGATTCGGCGGCTACGGCGGCTTCAAGTACACTGCTGAGAAAAGCGGGTGGAAGCCGTATTTCGGCCTCGAGTGGTGGTGGCTCTCCGGCGACCCCGACAGGACCGACCGCAAGCAGCAGAACTTTATTTCCTACGAGGATGTGGACGATACGATTATCCTCGAGGAAAACAACTATGGTTACGACCTTGATACAAACTATTCCGCAATTAAGTTACGTACCGGATTCAAGCCCGGCCGCGACTGGGAATTCAACATGCTTTACGGCAATTTCCGCACCGGTCGCAAGGTCAAGGCGAACTCAGCCCTCGGATATAAGGGCTATGAAAAAATAGGCGACGAGCTCGACCTCCAGGTTAAATGGGATTACACGGAAGACATAACTTTCCGCGCGGGCGCGGGATTCCTTTGGAATACGAGCTATTTCAAGCAGCTTTTCAAGAATGCTAAAACGCATACTATGACGTTTTTCGAAGCAGTCCTGAGGTTCTAATCCCCGGGATTAGTGCATAGGGACTGCGGTAGAACAATATAACTACCTTCTCTACGCGCCGAGGTCCGGTCCGCAAGTACGAAAGGAAAGCGGCCAAGTGGATTGAAAAATCCAGCCGGTCCTCTTCCTTTTTTAGGTAAAGCATTTGAGATGGTCTTATTTCAGGTTTACGAGAACGAGCGCGATGATTGCCGCCGCGATGCCGAGCGCGCCTTTGATACCGAGTTTCTCGCGCCAGAGCGCTATCCCCAGAATAACGGTCAGCAGCACGCCAGCCGCTGCAGTTGCGGGATATACGAGTATGCCCGGAAGCACCTGCAGTGCGCTAACGAGGAAGAGCCCGCTCAGGGCGTTTGGCACTCCCACGGCGACGCCGTAGCCTAGGTCTTTTTTCTCAACCGTCCTGCCGGTTATTCGAAGCCATATCCACGCCACGCCGAACGCGACTATAAAAAGGATGACAAGATAGCCGTCTTTCTCCCTGGCCGGACAGAGCTCGGCGTAAAGCTTGCTCGCAAGCTGCGCCGCGCCCGACGTTACCCATACGCCCAGAACCATGATTACATCCGGCAGATGGAATTTATTTTCATGCCTCACAACTTTCAGGGATAGGAGCAGTATGGAGATTGCCGCGAGCGCTATTCCGCAAATCTGTAAAGTGCTTGGGATTTCGAACCATATGACGATGCTTAGAATCGTCGGCAGGAGCACCGCCATCCTCACGACTGCGGAGCTTATCGCTATTCCTATTCTCTGAATAGCGTACATCATTAGAACAAGGGCGACGACCCAGGTAATGCCTGCGTAAACTCCGCAGACTACCGTAATGCCAGAAACGCTCACCGCGCCGTGCAGAAGCCATAGTATGAACATAACCACGGCCGCTATGCAGTAGTTTATCAGCGCTACGGAAATCCGGTTGCGCCCGGCGTTTTCGCTGACTTTTATGCTTGCCGCGACAGTTACGCTCGACAGGACTGCCAGTACGAGAAACAGCATGCCTTTTCCTCCCAGGCGGCAGATTCTATTGTTTATTATGAAAAGCTACAAGCTTTAAGTGGAGACAAGGCGTGCTTGATTGATAAAAAGCTCCGTTTATAATGGTTCGGTTGAATTGGGAATATTATTATGAGCGACGATTATGAAAAACTGCGCCTGCTTATGGTGGAGCGCCAGGTAGAGGCGCGCGGGGTTGGCGACGGAGCGGTACTCGAAGCTATGCGAATGGTGCCGAGGCATTTGTTCGTTCCGGAAGAATTTCGACACGCCGCCTACGACGACAGGCCGCTTTCAATCGGCGAGGGGCAGACGATAAGCCAGCCTTTCATGGTGGCGTCGATGACTGCTGCGCTGGTTTTGAGCGGGCGGAACATAGTTCTCGAAATCGGGACTGGCAGCGGCTACCAGACTGCCGTGCTTGCGCAGATAGCGAAAAGAGTATATTCGGTCGAAAGAATCGCCTCTCTACAGGTGGGGGCAAAGAAAACCCTTGACGAGATGGGGTATGAGAACATAGAATTCATGGTCGGCGATGGAACTCTCGGTTTGCCGGGATACGCTCCTTATGATTGTATCCTCGTGACGGCCGGAGCACCGGAAGTGCCGGAATCTTTGAAAATACAGCTTGCACAACGCGGGAGGCTCGTGATACCAGTTGGCTCGCGGAATTATCAGGAGTTGTTGCGCGTTACGAGGCAAGGCGATAATTTCCACGAAGAAAAGCTTGAGGGTTGTACTTTCGTGCCGCTAATCGGCAGGGAAGGATGGCCGGATAGCACCTGAATTCATACGGGGCGTGGCTCAGTTTGGTTTAGAGCGCAGCGTTCGGGACGCTGAGGTCGCTGGTTCGAATCCAGTCGCCCCGATGTTTAAAAGGAACACTATCATCTTGTGTGGCTTCATGCAGCTCTTTAGCCCGTAAATACTGGGGTTGCAGGTGCAAGACAGCCGTTTTCCCCTTTGGACGTATCGACACCGATTCGATGAAAAGGGAGAGAAATTCGCGCTTCTCCTCAAGCTTCGCTTGAGCCCAGAGCGTGTTGAACTCCTTCGCTATCTCAACCAGCCGCCGCACCAGGCCGCTTGACGTCTTCACCTCTTCCGAAGCACCGTCCATTCCGTTGAGTTCAGCTTCGAGTGCCTTCTTGTGCTCGTCAAGTTGCACCAACTTTTCAGATATCATGTCCTTTGTGGCGGGCGTAATGCAGGCGAACAGGTTGTCCATCTTAGCTTGGACCTGCTGGATTTGCGTTTCTGTCTTTTCTCTTCGCATGGCTTCCACTTCGGGGGTACTCTCCAACCTGTCTTTGGCTACTGCAAGCGTATCGCGCCAGTTGAAGAATTCAAGCTCTTTCTGCAGCGCCTCGAGGACTGGCGGTAGAAGGACATCTTCAGGTAGAAAGTGCTGGCCGCAGACAGTGGCACCGTGGAGCTTGTAGCCGCCGCAGATGTAGCCAGTCCGGCTCCAGTTCTTCTTGCGATACACCTTGCCGTGGAAGTGGTAGCCGCAATCGGCGCAGTGCAGCTTGCCGGAAAAGAGGTACGGCGAACTTGAGCGCCGATAATTCACGCTGCCGTCTCTTCTCTTCTCCTTGCGCTTAAGTTGCGCCTGGCGGAACGTGTCATTATCAATCAGAGGTTCGTGCGTGTCCGGTATGACAATCCAGTCTTTGCGGTCGTTGGGCCGTACCACCTTCCTGAGGAATCTGGGCAACTTCTTTGCCTCGCCATCCTTGATTTTGAAGAACTTCCCCATCGAGCGTTTGTTGAAGATTGTCGTGCCGATGTAGTGTTCGTTCGTGAGAATTGCTGTAACAGAACTCTGTGCCCACGGTTTTCCCATTGCCGAAGGCAGACCGGTGCCTGCCTGCATCTCCTTATTCAGGATTTCGGCTATGGCGCGCTGCCCCTTGTTTTTATGGACATAGAGGTGAAATATCTTTCTGACTGTTTCGACGCGGTCTTCCGCCGAGGGAATGAGTCCGTTGAGGTCGGTGCTCGCTTTCTGGAACTGGACGCCTTTGGCCAGAGTCCTGAGAAGGTTGCCATCCATATCGTAGACCTGCTTGCTTCCATCAAGCATTTGTCGGACGACGGTGTGCGGGTCGCCTTCTTCATCCAGGTAGACGGTATCGTACCCGAATGGCGCACGTCTTCCGATAGAGAAGGCGCGTTTCGCCATTGCCGCTTTTTGAGAACGAGTGATTATGTTTCTTGCTACGTAGTCGGCTATCTTCCGGCTGTATTCGCGTGCGAGCCACTGCTTGGTACTCACAATCAGGTCGTCGGTATCGTCGCCCTGGAGGTTCTCTTGGATGTAGACCACCTCAATTCCGCACTGGCGGAAGCGGTGGCGGTAGTACCCTGCCTCGTCGTTATCAAGCCGTCCGAAACGGGAGATGTCATAGCAGAGAACGTACTTGAAGTTGAGGGTCTTGTTCTCGGCGGTATCGAGCATGGCGATAAACTCTTTTCGCTTGGCCACCTCGGTGCCGGTGAACGCTTCCGTGTACCAGTGGATGATTTCGATGTCGTGCTTGTCTGCATAGCCCTGAATCACACGCCGCTGGCCTTCGAAGGACTCGACCTGGCGGTTTTCCTCCTGGCTCGACTTGCGTATGTATGCAACCGCCGACTCCATATCTCACTCCTGGAAATTCATCTCATACCCCACACATGTTACATATTGTGCGGGGAAATCAAGGGCTTTTTGTCATTATTTTGCGGAGTTTCCGCAGATTCTTTGGGCGCCAGTAGTTGCGCCCGATACGCCCGTTCGACCCACTTGGCAAGCAGCTCTGAGAGCATCCTTTTCTTGACTTGTCCGTTTGGATCAGGCTCCTCCCGGTAATCCAGTTCGATTTCCAACCTGTCGATTACATCCATGTTCCTGCCTGTCTGCCCAGCCAAGCTGATATACAATCCCTCTAATAGTGAAAAAGTGCAGACGAAGACAGCGATGGGGACAAAGAAACGGTAAGCTTGCCAATCAGATAAAAAAAAGATGGAAAAGTGCTTGTTTGGCTAACGAACGTTAGTTATAATATTGTAGTTGGCAAGAGTAATGTTTTTTGAGGGAGAAATCTCATGCGCCCCGAGTTGAGCCCAAGACAGAAAGAAGCCCTCGATTGGATCAGGTGGTTCATTTCACAGAACAGCCTTCCGCCGACGGTGAGAGAAGTTGGTCGTGCCCTCGGAATAAAGAGTTCAAGTACGTTTGCCATATTGAAGGCGCTGCAGAATAAGAAATACCTTCGCCGCACAGCCCTCGGCCCGCGTTCATTGGAAATAATAGGTGAGGAAACACGTCCACCCCACTGCAACTGCGTTCAGGTTCCCATTGTCGGCAGGATTGCCGCAGGCGAACCTATTCTCGCTGTTGAAAATATAGATGACACACTGACTGTGGACAAGAGCCTTGTAGGCAGTTATACGACCTTCGCCCTCAAGGTGCGAGGGGATAGCATGGTTGACGCGGGCATCCTGGATGGGGACGTTGTTATTGTCCGCCAGCAGGAAACTGCTGAGAACGGTGATATCGTGGTAGCATTGATTGACGACGAGGCGACTCTCAAGAAATTCTATAGAGAAGGCAGGCGAGTGCGTCTCGAGCCAGCTAATAGCAACATGAAGCCCATCTATGTAAACCAACGGGACTTTCGGCTTCAGGGTAAGGTCTTGGGAGTGCATAGAGTGCTGCATCCTTCCGGTTCTCAATAGCCAGAACAAAGAAACTACAGCACCCGGCGCGTGAAGGGAGTTGCTTTCCAAATTTTAGCAGAGGACTCTTCGTCGAATTTTCCGCTTGCGTATGGAGGTTGAAGATGAGAATTGCCGCCCTGGAAGCATTCGGCATTGACGATCAGGTTATCGATCTGTGGCGTGAGGTTGGCCATGAAACGCTGCTGCCGATTCAGGAGAACGCTGTTCGGGAAGGCAAAGTCCTCGACGGCAGGAATATCCTTGTTTTCTCACCCACATCATCCGGCAAGACGTTTGTCGGCGAAATGGCTGCCATCAAGACGGCGCGGCAGAACAAGCGGGTGATTTACCTTGTGCCTCAGAAGGCTCTGGCCGAGGAAAAATACACCGAGTTCCGCAACAAGTATGGCTCTCTCGGCGTCCGAATCGTGATATCAACCCGCGACAGACGGGAGTTTGACCAGGACATCAACAGAGGCCATTTCCACATCGCAGTGATCGTGTTTGAGAAGATGCAGGGGCTACTTGTGTCCAATCCGAGTCTCCTGCGAAATGTCGGCCTCGTGATTGTGGATGAATTGCAGATGATAGGAGATAGTACACGCGGGGCAAATCTGGAAATACTTCTGACCAAGATCAAGATATCTGACGGTGGTTCGCAGATAGTTGGGTTGTCGGCGGTTCTGGGCAACAGCGAAGGTCTTGCCAAATGGCTTAATGCCGAGCTTTGCAGAAGTAATCGCAGACCTGTTGAGCTCCGAAAGGGCGTCCTGTGGAACGGCACATTTCACTACCTGGAGCACAACGGCGGAGAAGAAGGTCACGAATCCCTGTTGCGAGTACAGGATGAGGATGCGAACAAACTCAAGATTCTGGTGTCTAATGTGAGACATTTCGCTGAAACAGGAGAGCAATGCCTCGTATTCTGCAAGAGCAAACAAGAATGCATTAATACGGCCGCGGAGATTATCAGAGAAATAGACACTAAAGAGGCGACGAGCGCCTTGGCGGAGCTTGCAGATTTGGAGGACTCACGCGGCAAGGATATTCTTGTTGGACTGCTCAAGCGGGGCGTAGCATATCACAATGCTGATCTCGACTGGGAACAGCGCGACCTGATTGAGAGATGGTTTCGCCGGGGGGAAATTGCTGTCCTCTGCTCTACCACGACGCTTGCTCTGGGGATGAATCTACCCGCAAAAAATGTGTTCATTGACCCCGATCGATGGGACCGCGACTCATTTGGACGCTGGAATACCGTCCCGATATCGCAGGCGGAGTACGAAAACATCAGCGGTCGCGCGGGACGCCTGGGATTGGAAGAGAATTTCGGTCGTGCAATTCTTGTTACTGACTCCAAGTTTGAGGCAGGAAATTACTACAACAACTTCGTCAAGGGTAGCCTGGGCGATATTGAACCGGCACTTGTCAATGACCCGTTAGCGCAACACGTGCTCAATCTGGTGGCTTCGAAGATATGCAGGACACAAGCTGAAATCCGGCAAGTCCTATTGTCCTCTTTCACAGGCGAGCTTCTGTGGAAGGGGCCGGAGAAAGAAGAAGAGTTCGACGGTAAGTTGTCCGAGGGATTGCAGCAATGCTTGAACGGCGGTTTGATTGAAATGAACAATGGCTTGCTGACCGCGACGGACCTGGGCAAGCTTACTGCCATAAAAGGCATATCCGTAGACACCGCCATAAAAATGGCCAAGTTCGCCAAGGCATATTCGGGCGAGGCGACAGACCTCCACCTCTTTGAGATTCTATGGTGCCTGACAGGAACCGAAGATGGTGAGCGCATTTATTTCAATCAGTCTTCTCAGGAGTATAACTCCAGGGAATACTCTTTATTGTTGAAGAGCACGACCTCAGCACTGCCTGCAGAAGTGCGAGAGCGATTATCGGCCGCCAGTGAGAATTTCTTTTTCAGTTACGAGGGTTCCAAGCGGGTGAAGAAGACTCTTATGCTCTATGAATGGGTCACCGACGTGCCGACCCGCGAAATTGAGGTTCGTTATCATTGCTTTACCGGTAGTATCGTGAATATGGCGAGGGAGTTCAGCTGGCTTACCGAGGCCTTCAGCGCCATTGCGAAACTCTGCGATTGGAGGGACAATGAAGTGGGCAGGCTGCGCGCACTCTCTACGCAGATGATTCACGGGATATCCGAGGATGCGGTAGAGATAAGTAAAGCCCGCGTGCGAGGTCTGGGGCGAGGTCGCGTCAAGACCTTGATGGAAAAAGGTCTTAACACGCTTGAGAAGATCGCTCAATCACCTCGGCAGCAATTGGAAAAGCTCCTCACCAAACCTGTGGCCAAGCGTCTGCTGCATCAGATTACATCGCTCTTCCGGAAACAAGAGGCTCAACAAAACAGAGATGAGCACCTTGAAAGGGCTCAGGTTCAAGAACAGGCCGAGATGCCTGAAGAAGTTGTCGAATGGGAGGAAAACTTTCCGCCTAGCGACGACCTTGGTATTACCTATTTGACGAATGCAAACATCCAAATAGATGGAAGAGCAAACAAGCGAAGGCATCTAATCTATGTGGGTGGCAAGGAATCTTGGCTCACAGAACGGTCGTTTGAGGCTGCATTGAGGCTTGCAGTGGCGAGCAAGACAACTGAACTGGGATGGGCATCCGGGCACGAACTGGGAGAGCCTGACACCTACCATCAGGTTATCCGAAGGTTGAAGACAGGCCTCAAGAAAGCCAACATGGATGTAGATAAATTGATAGAGAACAACGGAGCCAAGCAATATCGCTTCTCCACGTCTCCCAGAAATATCACAATAGACGGGAAGATGGTCCTCAGACACCTTCCCGAATTCAAGAATCTGATTGGAGAGCTTGAAACCGTTTACGGCAGCTAAATGCAGGGATTGTCAAGAAATCATCGTGGCTGCGGCTGTGCAAAACTCCTCGTTTCCTAAGGGATTACAGCCTGACAAGGCACTGACATCACAATGACATTTCTTCAGGCTTGCCGGCTCTGGAGAGCTTGAATACGGCGTAAATTCCATTTCTTGTCAGTAATGAGTCAGTCTGTATCCCGTCATTTTCCCCACCCCCCACCTTTTGGAAAATGAAGGCAGTCGACGGCATGGTGCCCCAGGCTGCCAGTTTCATTTTCGCAAGAGGTGCTACATGAATGGCAAGACAGAATGGCGCTGCATCAAGTGCGGTGCGCTTCTCGGCATTGCGCGGGGGCGACGAATGTACCTGCGCTACAAGCAAACCCAGTACATCGTGGATGGAGGCGACTACTGCATAACCGCGGTATGCCGCACCTGTTCCACTGCCAATGAGAAGAGCCAGACTGCGGAACGACCGCACTCCGCTCCGGTGGGTAAATAACAAGATCAGGATTCAAAGGCAAGGAGGTGCTTGACGCCCTGATCGGCCAGTAAGAGGCGCCAGACGCTCGGCCGGAAAGGCTGGGCGTCATGCGCGACTACTCGAGAAAACGTGATTATGAGGATCTCAGGCGACAAATCGAAGGCTATGGGGAACTGCTCGCGCAACTGCGGCAGAAGGAGAGTTCTTTAGATTGTTTTGATTCGTGGACAGATGTTCTCTCCTACATGCACGAAGGCACGTGGGATGTCCCTCTGAAAGACAGTGTGTTGGGGCTTATCTTGCACGCTCACAAGGAGGACGGCGATCCGCGATGGAGAACCATTCTTCTCGGGGTATTCTGGCGGAACCTCGAGGCATTACACTACCTGAAGAGGCGTTACGATCCCGACCCTAAGGAGTTTTGGCCTAATATCATCTGGGCATTTCTGCAAGTCATCTGTAACTGGGACGCAGCACGCCACAGACAGGAAATAGGCAGAAAAATACACGGCGATGTAACCAATCTTCTATATCGGACATACGAACGAAAATGGCGAACACCAGGTCTGGAGTTTCTTGATGATAAGGATCTAATTGAAATTGCCGGCGCAGCCGAAGATACACGTTTCCGCAACGCAGAATCTGAAGAACATGTCATTGGCAAGTTGGCTTTCCTTAGAGATGTCGGCGTGATATCCGAAAGCGATTTTCTCCTTATTATCGGCACCCGGGTGTATGACCGGGCACTCGCCGACTTCGCTCGCTCGCGAGGTCTCAACTACCAACGCGTGAAGAAGCAACGGCAACGTGCCGAGTCCAATATCAGGGACTATTTCAAAAGATTTCAGAAAAACCTCGGGACTTTGTCCCCTTCGCCGGATTCGTCTGCACTTTTTCACTAATAGAGGGGCACTGAAAGATTCGGCTGAGGACCGATATGACTGCGAAAACACAAGTGAAAGAATTGCTGACGGAGCTCTTTAAGGAAGAGGCTTTAATCATAGGCGGTTTGATTGCGACGCATAAGGTCGAGGACGGATTCATATGGGACCTAATGAGTGGCATAGATGCCGTCCGAAGGCGCTTCTTCCCGCGGCTCGAGGAAGTTGAATCCAAAGATGAAGACTCCGAGCCGGAGGTCAAGCTGAAGCCGCATCCCGCTATTGAGGAATTCTTACTGCGGCTAAGACAAGAAAGGCAATGAAGGGAGGTTCCAGAGTGAGTGAAGAAGGCAAGAAGGATGACTCCGTAAGAGGTGTGCTGAAAGGCATTGGCGAGGAACTCGAACAAAAGGAGCAGGAACGAGAAGCCGCGAAAAAGCCGAAAGGCGTTCGCGTCGATTTTTCTAAGGCCGGAAAAGCCTCTCATGGCAAATCGCCCTTCCAAAAAGCAATCTCCTTGAATAAACGCCTCAAGCTGTTCCTCTGGGGGGATTCAGGGGTCGGCAAAACAACCCTCGCCCTGCAATTTCCAAAGCCTGTGGTTATCGACCTCGAGGGAGGTACAGAGCTATACGGTGAGAGTTTCAATTTCGATGTCATGCGTGCAACCGATGCCGACGAGATTATGGCCGCCGTCGAATGGCTCGGTTCAAGCCCTCATCCTTATCGAACGCTTGTTATCGATCCGGTCACAGTGTACTGGGAGAGCCTGCAAAAGAAATGGTCTGACATATTCCTGAGGCGCAACAAACGCAGTAAGGGCTTTAAGTTCGAGTATTACGATTTACAGCCCCGGGACTGGATGACAATAAAGGCTGAGTTTAAAAGCTTCATCCGCAAGCTTATCGACCTCGACCTCAATGTGATTGTAACCGCCCGCGAAAAAACGAAATATGCCGATGGCGAATTCATGAAAGCTATCGGCGAGACCTTCGACGGCGAAAAATCGCTGCCATATCTTTTCGATACCATCGTTCGGCTCTACCGCGACGAGAAAAATCGATTCCTGGGGGAATGCCTCAAAGACAGAACCAACAAGCTACCGGTTGGCAAATTCGATGTTTCATATCAGCTCTTCGAGAAGCTTTTCGGCAAGGCATCTCTCACAAGAAAGGCCAACACCGTCACCAAGGCAACGGAAAAACAAGTTGCCAGGATTGAGGACCTCATAAAGCACTTCAACCTGACACCAGAACAAGTCCAGAAACGCCTATCCGCCTATGGTGCGGAGAGCGTGGATGCGCTTACGGAAGAAGCAGCGGAAGTAATTGTCACCAAGCTGGAAGAAGCTCTGGCGAAACAGAAACAGACAACAACCGGAAAGGAGAATACCGATGCCTAAGATTGACTTTGCGAATGTGGATGACCTTGACGATTTTACCCCGCTGCCGGACGACGACTATCTCTGCAAGCTGGCGGAAATAGAGGAAGCTACCACTCAGAGCGGAGATGACCTCTGGAAGCTGCGCTTCGAGGTAGTCGAAGGCGAGTACGCTGGCCGTTACATATTCGACAACCTCGTGTTCTCCGCCAAGGCTCTCAAGCGTGCCAAACTCATCTGCTCGCGCCTCGGCATCGACGTTTCGGGAGAGGTTGACCTCACGCCGGAACTCCTCCTCAACAAGGTCTGCATCCTCACGGTGACCACTGAGGAGTACGAGGACTCCGAGGGCAAGACGAAGAAGCGCAACGTAGTGCCTTTCGCCGGGTACGAGCGAGCCGAAGGGCGGGAAGCCGAAGATTCGGACGATTCGGAAGAAGCGCTCCCGTTCTGATAGGAGACTGGAAGTGACCGACAACGGCAAAGTCTCCGGCGTTCTCGCGGAGATCAAATTCCACAAAGACAACTACCTGATAGGCCGCCTCGAAGATGGAACAGGCATCAAGGGCAACCTCGCCGCCCCGCACGTCGGCATGGAGTACGTGCTCACAGGCCATTGGGAGCGGCACCCGCGCTTCGGAAATACCTTCGTTTTCTCCGACTATCGCAGCGCCTACCCCACAGACCTCGGCGCGATTCGCGCGTATCTGGCCGAGAATTGCCGATGGGTTGGATTGGAAATTTCCAAGAAGCTCGTGAATACCTTCGGCAAGAACACGCTGAAGGTCTGCAAGGACCAGCCGATGCTCGTGGCTGCAAAGATTGCCGGGATTACGAAGCAGCGTGCCGGCGAGATATCGGCAATGCTGAAGAACAACGAGGCCAACGAGGAGTTGCAACTCGCCCTCAAGAAGGTGTTGGAAGGCACGCGTGTATCCCGCCGTGCTGTGAATGCGATTATCAAGAAGTACGGGCAATCCGCTCCTTCGGTGATTCAGGAGAATCCATATCGCCTTATTGAGGACATCGACGGCGTCGGTTTCCTGAGCGCCGACCAGGTAGCGCGCAAGGTCGGCTTCGAGCAGGAAGGCACTCCCCGCATCCGCGCAGGCATTCTGCATGTCCTCAAGGAGGCAGCATTCGGTGATGGGCATGCCTGCCTGCCCCGACGGCTCCTGCTTGCCAAGGTAAGCGAGCTGCTCGGGGTTGAGAAGGAGCGTGTCGAGGGAGTCCTGGTGGAAATGCACGACGACCAGTTCCTTCGCCAGGCTGACGAGTATTTTTACCTCTCTTCCCTCTACGAGGCGGAACGGTCGATTGCAGAAAAGCTGAAAATACTTGTCTCGCAGGAGCTTGAGTCTGGAAAACCTGAAACAGAGGGATTGTTCCCCGACCAGGTCGAGGCGATTGAGAAGGCTATCGGCGCCGGCGCATTCATCCTGACAGGCTGTCCCGGCACGGGCAAAACATTTACTATCAGGCGGATTATCAATTCGTTTCCTGATGCACGCATTGCCCTTGCCGCACCCAGCGGCAAAGCGGCAAGAAGGATGCAGGAACTTGCCGGTAGACCTGCGCAGACCATTCACAAGCTGCTCGAGCCGAACAAAGTGGGCGACAGGTTTGTTTTCACCCGAGATGCGGACAATCCGATTTCCGCCGACATCATTATTATAGATGAGACAAGCATGGTTGACGTGAATCTCATGGCCTCGTTGCTGGATGCCGTCTCGCCGCACAGCCGCCTCATCCTCGTAGGAGATTCATACCAGCTCCCATCCGTAGGTCCGGGCAATGTTCTCAAAGACCTGATTGCTTCAGGCGTTATTCCCTGCGCCGAGCTGACGATTATCAAGAGGCAAGACCCAGGGCTGATAACCACTAATTGCCACCGCATCAAGAATGGTCAGGGCATCAAAATCAACAATTCAGAGGGAAGCGATTTCTTTTTTCTCAAACGCGAGAGCGAAACTGAAATCCGGGAGACTATTCTTGACCTTGTAACGCGCAGGATACCGGAGTCCTACGGCGTCGACCCGTTACGCGATGTGCAAATCCTCAGCCCACTGAGAGAAAAGTCATCGCTGTCATGCCGAGCACTGAACGAAATCTGCCAGCAGGCGCTCAATCCGAATCCGCCGGTCAAGGGTTCTATTTTCCGAAAGGGCGACAAGGTTATCAACAAGAAAAACAACTACGATTTTGACATCCTGAACGGCGATGTCGGTTACGTGCGGGCGGTTGACCCGGATGAAGATAATCTCACGATTGACTTCGAGAACCCATCCCGCACCGTCTCTTTGCCCCTAAGAAAGAATGACATAGAGTTGGCATATGTGATTACCGTGCACTCGTTTCAGGGTAGCGAAGCATCTATTATCATTGTTCCAGTTCACTCCTGTCTCGGCACGTTCATCCCGCAGAGAAGCTGGATATACACGGCAGTTAGTCGCGCAAGGCGGGCTTGCATCCTTATTGGACAGAGGGAAGAGATTCCGAAAATCATTGGGCGTAACAAGCAATTGTTCAGGCATACAGGATTATTGGGAATGTTGAAGGGAGAAGATGAGGCGAAACGATGTCGGGCTGGGCATGCCGGGGCATAGCACGGCACGGCATGGCGGGGCGCGGTTCGGCCTGGCCCGGCGAGGCAAGGCGGAGCTTGGTGCGGCACGGATAAGCAAGGCGTGGCTATGCACGGCAAAGCGTAGCGAGGCGAAGCAAGGCACGGCTCTGCACGGCAAGGATTTTTTGAAGGGAGTGATTTGATGAAGCATGTAGAAGTCACTATCGAGGGAACCACGCCACTACTCTGTAACCGCTTCACCGACGCGGCGCAGATAGCGGCGACCAGTGGTAACAGGCTCTCGTCAATAGGCGAGAAAGGAACACCGAAAGAACAGGCGGAGGCGCGGCTTTATATCGGTCACGATGGCAAGCCGATGATTCCGCAACCAAACCTCTTCAGATGTCTCATTGACGCCGGGCAGTTTTTCAAGGCGGGCAAATCAAAAATTACGACTACCAAGTCATCGTTGCTTCCCGCCTGTGTGGAGATTGAGGAATTAGAAATCCCGATTCAACAGAAGGAGCCTTGGACGGTTGATACCAGAGCTGTTCGAATTCCCTCTACAGGCGGGCGCATTCTTTGTCACCGGCCCTGCTTCAATGACTGGCGGCTCTCATTCTCTCTCGGCATCGACACAGAATTGCTTTCAGTCAGGCTGCTACGGGAAATTGTTGACGCGGCGGGCAAGCGCATCGGACTCGGCGATTTCCGGCCCGGCTGCAAGGGGCCGTTTGGCCGGTTTGTAGTGATTAACTGGGCAGAAAAATAGACTCGACTTGGTGATGCCCGGCCGGGTGAGTTATGGCTGGGCACAGTAAAACAGGCCGCGGCAGGGCATGGCCTGGCTAGGCGTGGTAGGGCGCGGTTTGGCAAAGCAAGGCAAGGTTTTTTAAGTGAAGAAGAAAACACAGATAACAATAGTGACCGACTCAAGGGAGCAGAAGCCGTTCCGGTTCGAGAATAGCGTAGTCAAGACGCTCAAGACCGGTGATTACTCGATACTTGGCTTCGAGGACAAGGTCTCTATCGAGCGGAAGTCCAAGCAGGATATCTTCGCCTCCCTGGGCACGGGCCGCAAACGCTTTGAGAGAGAACTGCAGCGGATGTCGAAGTTCGACTACGCTGCGATAGTAATCGAGACGGGGCTGCCCGGCTTGCTGCAGCGGCCCCCATTCTCTCGAATGCTCCCGAAGTCTGTCGTCAACACGCTCGTGTCGTGGTCGGTCAAGTACGGCGTGCACGTCTTCTTCGCAGGCGACAGAAGGCACGCGAAGGCACTTACTTACCGGATATTGGAGAAATATTACCGCTATGTTACGAAAGAACGCAGACAAGACTCAACAGGGACTTCTGAAGCTGGCCGGGCGAATGTTTGAGCACGGGGCCGAGTCCATGAGAAAAGCGCATAAAGCCTGGAAGGCCGGCAATCACAAGAAGGAGAAACTGCTGCTGGAAGATAAGGACTTCTTCCTTGGCCTCTACCAGGTCATGAAGAAGCTGGCGGCAGGCCGGGTCGCAGGGCGAGAAACCTCAGTGGAATTGCCATGGGAATAGAAAGGGATTAGCCAAATCTGGGCAAGGCGGAGCCAGGCAGGGCGCAGCGTGGCTTGGCCGGGCTTGGCTCGGCAAGGCAAGGATTTTTTAGAAGGTTAACTCAACGAGGCATTGGACGGGTAGAAGATTTCACGTAAAAAAAGGCGCGGGCAAATGGGAAAAGAACAATGGGCTGATTACAAGAAACAGGTACTTTCCCGAATAGGAGATTTTTCGGTTCTTTTCTCTGGTCTCAAACAACAAACTCCGTCTACAGATGACTGGACAACAGCCTGCTGCCCTTTTCACAATGACAAGCACCCTTCTTTCGCTTTTAACAAGAAGTCCGGCCGTTGGGTTTGTTTTTCTAAATGCGGCAAGGGTGGACCTGTCGACTTCCTTATGCTCACATCGGGCAAGCCATTCAAGCAGACGCTCCTCGATTTGGGAGACAGGTTTCATGTACCTCGTCCCGATGAGAAGAAAACCCACCGCCCTCCTATCAGCGAAGACATGGTCAAGCAGTGGTGTGCGAACCTGTGGGCGAACGAGGAGGTAGTCCGGTGGCTCCGCGAAAAGCGCGGGTTGTCGGATGCCACGCTGAAGAAATACCAGATTGGCTGGGACCCGAAACGCCAGCGCAACACTATCCCTGTAAGGGACAGCCGGGGCAACCTCGTCAATATCCGATTCTATAATGCGAAAAAATCACCCAAGATTATCAACTATGTCGAAGGCAAGCATAAATACGGCTCGCCGGCGCGGCTGTATGGCGTTGATGAATTGGTGAAGTCCGAAGACAAGCAAGTCCTTATTTCAGAAGGCGAGTTCGACAGGCTCCTTCTGTGCCAGGAAGGTTTCACGGCAGTGACCGGCACCCACGGATGCTCGACATTTCGCCCCGAGTGGGTTCAGGCTTTCACCGGCAAGGACGTCGTGGTCATCTACGATTGCGATAGCGAGGGCCAGGCGGCGGTCCATAAAATCGTCCTGAAAGCTTTCAAGGAATCAGTTGCATCAGGCAAGGTACGCTCCATTAAAAATGTCGCGCTTCCTCTGAAGGGAGATAAGGATGACAAGGATGTCACCGACTATTTCCACAAGCGCGGTTTCACAGGGGCGGACCTGCAGAAGCTGATAGACGAGACGCCCACATACACCTACGAGGCCGAGACCGAACACGAGGAAGTAGTCAAACTCGATTCCTTCGGGGATGTCGAGAAGAAAGAGTATATCGACAAGAAGGTGCAGGTCGAGATTACCGTCTGCGGCGAGACATCCGAAGCCTTCCACGCGGTCGAAGAGTTCAAGGTTACGTTCTGCCCCAGGCTCAAAAAAGGCGAATGCTTCGATTGCGCCGAGCCGATAAAGATTCCCCGCGGCGCACAGGAGCACATCGGCTCCTGTATGTCCACCAACGTACAGCTCAAGGCGATGCTGCGCGACTACTGCTGTCGCTACGGACAGAAACCGGCGCTGTCGGTTCTGAAGCGCACCACGGTTAAGGAGTTCTTCTGCCATCAGCGAGTAAGAAGAATTTCCCAAACACGAGATGAAAACGGCGAGGTCGTCCAGCTCATAGATGGCAAGCTGCAGGAGTTGATAGAGAAAAGAGTTTATTACCTAAGCTCCAAGCACCCGAAACCCGGCGACTATGTTGCAGTCGGCTGGGTGAAATCGCATCCCAAGACACAGTTGGTGACACTCCTGATTGAAACTCTGGTGCCTCAGGAGGACGACTATGAGCGATTCCGCGTGGCCGACAACATCGAGCATCTGCGTGCGTTCCAGGCACTTGAGTTCCAGGAAGTCCTCGATGACCTCAGGGATCATGTCACCAAGATATACGAGCGTGAGGAGATACTCACAGCTATTCTTCTTACCTACTGCTCCCCTCGCTGGCTCTACTTCAACGGACGACTCATTCGCGGCTGGCTTGTGGCCGTCGTGCTCGGCGACGCCGGCAGCGGAAAGAGCCAGACCTACCAGGCGATATCCGAGTATATCGGCGTGGGGGATGTCCTGTCCGGCTTGACCGGTTCCAGGACAGGCTTGGCATACGCGCTCGTGGAGCACAAGCAGAAAGGATGGCAGGTCCGCGTGGGCCGCTACCCGGCCAACACACGCCGGCTTCTTGCCGTTGACGAGGTGCAGTTCATCCCTGAACGCGATCTACGCACCATCTCCAAGGCTATGGAAGAGGGTTTCTTGCAGATAGACCGCGTGCTCTCGAGCGGCTACGAGAGCCAGACGCGCCTCGTAATGATCGGCAACCCACAGAAGGACAGCGTGATGGACGAGTTCTCGTTCGGCTGTGACGCACTGAGACTCTTCCCGCCGACCGTTATCCGCAGGACCGACCTGGCGGTACTGGCAAATTACACCGACCTAAAAGACCTCTCCTTTATCAACAGGCGCTACGAAAGCAGCGGGAAGCGCAAGATTACCCCAGAGATGCTGCGTGCCGTAGTATTCTGGGCCTGGAACCTGAAGCCAGAACAGATTGAATTCACGAATGAAGCTACGGAAATATGCCTGGAGAAAGCCAAAGATCTGTCCGAGAAGTACGGCTATGCCACAAAGATACCGCTCGTCACGCTATCTGATACGCGCAACAAGCTCGCCCGAATCGCTGCCGCTCTGGCCGTGCTCAATGTCTCGAGCAATACCGACTTCTCCAGGCTGATAGTCAAGCCGGAGCACGTCTACGCCGCCATATTCTTCCTCGAGGAGCTCTATGGAGCGGAAAACTGCCAGCTCGATGAACGCTCGTTCATCGAGAGGTCGGAAAGCCAGCTTTCAGAATACGACGAAATCGAAAAAGAGTTCCTGAAGAAAAAGGACGATGGGAAACACGCAGGCAGCAATAAACCGTGTTATTTCACTTTGATTATAGCAACCCTACGCAAGAAAGAAATTATCCGCAGAGACACTCTTGCCGAAGTGGTGTGCTGCAAACCGGATACCTTAAGCCCGACAGTAAGTCTTCTCAAAAAGTACAGCCTGCTCGACAGTACCCGCGATGGTTATAAGAAAACGCCCAAGATGAACAAGTTCTTAAGAAGGTTTTTACAGGACTATCCGGACTTTTTAAGCGAAGGACCGAAAAAAGACAATGACCCGTTCAGTGATTAGCTATGAGATATGGCGCAAGCGTTATCCCGACAGGCCAGGATGGTGGTGGATGAAATCCGCTGACGGTGGCCATATCAAAGCCCGCAACGGCGATGTGTTCTCAAGTCCTATAGTTGTTGAAGTTTTCGCCGATGCGAAATGGGGAACATCCTACGGCGAGTTGAGAATGCCCGAGGAGAAGAAATGGCGAGACCTGCTCGATTTTGAAAACTGCCTGTGGGCGGGGCCGATACTCGAGCCTATGGATGCGTCCGAGATGCCCAAGCTTTCTCCTTTGAAGAAAAAGACGAAGAAGTCGAAGGCTAAAAAAAGGAAGCGCATAAGCGGTGAGGCACTTCTGTCCTTTAAGAAGAAGTGGGATTTCGAATGCGCCGTTTGTGGCTGGACTCCGCCGCCGGCACAACTGACGCTCATAGAAACTCACCATCTCGTCCCGTTCTCCAGAGGCGGCAGTAACAAAAGATCAAACCTTATTCTGCTCTGCCCCAACCATCACAGGATAGCTCATCTTACCAACGGGAAGAAAAAAGAGGTTTGTGGTCGCGAAGAACTCATTGCCAGGATTCGTGAATTCGAAAGGATACAGGCAGATGAATAATAGTTCGTTGGGAAGTTTGTTAGGAGGTTCTAACTTATTAATAGACAAGAAGTTAACCTCTGTCATATGCGATTTTCCCTGCGTGACAACCGAAATTGGGCCTCACCCTATAAATGAGAATTTAGGAGTGAATCCAGAAGACAGCCTTACTTTTGCGGTGATGGGTGATGATGGGGGTCTTCGTTGGAAATCCGGGCACTTTTTGACATAACTTGTTAATAAATAAGGAGATAGAACCTCACCATCAACTACCCAACGAAGTTTTGAGAACTTGATTTAGGAGTAAACCTCGATTTGTCCGTTTTCGTTGGCAGGTTCAGGAGAATAGATGGACATCACAAGCATAATGAACCGGGCTAAGAAAGCTGTCGTCCAGACGCAGGATAGAAAGCCGGCGGAAGATGACCTCGTACCTCGTCGCGATTACCTGAAGGTGATCTGGCCCCAGGACCCCGATCCGTTCCTCGTCTGTCTCGACAGGAAGAAACTCGGCCTTCTCAACAAGCAATTCCCCGGCCTTGTGATTTACTTCCCCGAGGAACTGAGCGAGATGGCGAAGTTCGCAGACGACCGGAAGGCTGTAATGGGGGTTCACCTGGTTAAGAAGAAATTTCTCCGGTCATGGGTCATCCCGCCCCCTCCGGACAGGAAGGAGTGATAACGAGATGATGTTTACAAGAAAATATCTATATCGCACAGGAGGCTTCCCCTGAATGGTCATACGTGTATAGGCCATTTTAGGGAAACTTTACTTGTGTGGTTTATATGTTATCGGACTCAAGGCTTGTAATGCCTTGTATGTAAGGAGGATGCGTCTGTGGAATTTGAAAAAAACGACCTGCTCGCGGAACTGGAACTCGACGACCCGGACCTCAGGGACAAGGGGCATGACGATATTCTTGTCAATCTGGTGCAGAATCCGGGGTATGCGGGCTGGATAGCTGCAAAGGCCGGCTGTCTGGACTGGGACCTCGAGGGAAAGGCCTGCGCCTATGAGAAAGAGTTCGGCCTGAAACCTCATACCGCGGAACTACGGAAACTGACCCAGGTTGACGCTCAGGTGCCGATGGTTCGAGGCGAAGGCCATCAGAAGACTATCATCGGGTTTTTCGACCTCGTTCTCCGGTGCGTTGTTGTCTACAAGGACAAGGTCTGGCCGGTCGGCGATGTCTATGTGGAGATAAAGCCGTTCATCGAGAATTTCAGTGAGGTCGCACGCAAGCTCAATCTGTACCGCAAGTACCTGCAAGACAGGGTTGAAGACCCAAGAATACTGCTCATTACCCGCGCTGAAGACTATCAGGAGGCATTCAGGTCTCAGGGTTTCTTCTTTTACCACATGGATGACTGAGCGGCACAAGATAAATACATGGTCGAACCTGTGAAAATAACTGAAGTGAAAATCAGGCTAGCGCAAGACCCGAAGAGCGGATTTATCGGTTGGGCTTCCTGTGTGTTTGACGGAGTTCTTCTGCTGAACAACATAAGTATCCGCCAGGGCGAAAACGGCGGTATCTTCATTACCTTCCCCAAGTCGAAATCCAAACGCGGCATTGAATATCCTTACTTCAAACCAATCACGCAGCAGGCGGATGACGCGCTGCGCGAGGCGATACTCTCAACACTCGACGGCTTTTGGAGAAACATGCGATGTCACCCGAGGAAGAAATAGAGAAAATCCTGAAGGAAGAGGACATGCCCCTTACTCAGGAGATACTCGCCCTCAACAGGAAGATGCGCGCCGAGACCGCGGTCAAGCGAAACGAACTGCGCGAGTTGTATGATAAATTCGAGGCCATGATGAACGCGCTACTGGACAAGCGAACCGTAATCCGGGAGAAAATCCTGCGCATCTGGAAGGCGCACTTCGACAACCAAGTCACTCTCGACTTGCCCACCGCAATGGTCTCGCGCCGCAACAAGCCGGAAATGGAAATTCATGACACGACTGCTTTACTGAATGCACTCGACATTACAAACAGGCTCGATCTGGTCTCCTACCAGTTCAGCGACCGGGAAATCGTCAAGCTGCTCTTGCAAGGCAAGCTCGAGGAGTTGCCCCCGGAAGCCGTCACTATCGAGGACAATTACGATTTGCAGGTCAGACCCAAGGAGAAAAAACATGCCTGGAAAAAGACAACAGACGGGTAAGAAGCAGAAGGCATTTAGGATGCGGCTTCAAGGGACGACACTTAGGGCGATTGCTACTGAGCTGAAAGTTTCGGCCAACACCATTTCACGCTGGGAAAAAGGCTGGGTTGACAGTAAAGGCCGAAAGCACCGCGGCTGGCTCGCCGAGCTTGAAAAGGTCAAACAGGAAAGCGAGACAGACGAGTACATGTCTGGCCTGGCACTCAAGAAGGAGCGGCTGAAGGCGTATGACGAGCTGGCGCAGATGGCAATCGAGAAGATAAAGGTGAGTTTCCCGAACATCACTGCGAAAACTCCCTCAGACGTTAAAGCACTGCTGTCCGAGGTGCGAGAGCTATGTCGGCTCATGGCGATGGAACAGGGAAGCCTACACTCAGGGGGGCAGACGATAGTCGCAGTGAAGAACGATATCACGATTGAGGAGCTCTCGCAGAGATACCGTGATGCTGCAGTCGAGGTTGTTGGACCTAATGATAATGACCGGCGGTAGAGGCGCTTGACGCCCGGCTCGGCGGGTTGGCGCATTGGAAGAGGCGAAGCCTATCCATGCGCATCCCGCTGGGCACCGCCGACAAGAGAAAGGAGAATGTTGGTGTATGATAAACAGTTTGATCCTCATCTTCTGGCAGGAGCCGACCAAATCGCCGCAGAGTGCCGGGATTTCGTTAGAAATAACCCCGACTACGAAATCATCGAATTATGCATAAACTGGTTGGAGAAACTCAAGAAAGCGCAATTCGATAAAGATGCGCCTGAAATCGTTCTCTATGAGATGGCGGTTATAGGGCTGTTGAAGAGTAGAGAGAGTGCACAAGCGATTAGTAACGAGGAGGCATCGAAGTGAAGTTACTCTTCTTTCATTCGCCGCTGTGAGGAAAATGTAAAAAAGCACGCCCTCAGTTTGAGGCGATTGCAGCGGAGTTCGGGATTGAGTTTGTCGCGTATGATATCGGGACCGTAGACGGCCTCGCCGAGTACGCGTTCCACATTGGTAAAAGCGGTGAGACGCCGGCGGTGGTTCTTGTCGATGACAGCGGCGACGGGCAGATGGTAGACAGTGCGGATATATTGGTGAACCTACTGCGGCGGGGATGACAGATGAAAGTAGACACGCAGCACACGTGCAAGCATTGCGGCGACACCATAGAGCGCTGGAGTTGCCCTACCTGCGGGCGGATAACCAACCAGTGTAAATTGTGCCATGATGAGTTGGTGCATGACAAGATTGTGCCACAGTTCATCAAACCGCAGTTCGGCGGAGTGTACGGGCCGACAGACGACACGTCGCCGGCGTGGGACAATGCAGTTAGACGAATGGAGGATGGACAATGATATTACCAGCACCTAATCCGCATAGGATTAACCGTGCGATGAAAGATTGTCATGCGGCATTTCTTGAACTCGGCAACTTCACGGCTGCGGAAGCATATCAGACTATTTGTGAAGTGACGGGTACGGACATGAAAACGGCTAAGGAACTCTTTGGCATCATGCGTATCATGGGCGCGATTCGAGACAACGAGGGCGCTGAAGACGGGTTCCATGCCGCACCCAAGAAGGGAAAACGGGTAGATGGCAAGTAACCCGCTTGACACAATAATAACCCGCGAGTGGGTAACAGAGATGCGCGACTACATCCTCACGCATCCGCGCTGGCGGCGGCCGGGTGCACCCAGTCCGGAATGCGCGTGGGGCATTTACTACGACCGGGTAGTCAACCGCCTGACATATCGCGCCCTTGCCGAGCGGCATGGGACGACGCTCGAACGGACGCGGCAGATATGCATATTGGTGTGGATGATGCTGTTCCACAAGTTTACAGGCAAGTTTCCACGAAGGATGTGCGTATGCTGAAACTTGCTAAACACTATGGTCCGCAAAGCTGCGACTTCTGCGGACGCGAGTTCGACAATTCGAGTGTGGATGATAAATACCGCTTTCGCACTTACGAGGACAGAGCGCAGCATATCTGGCGGTGCCCGCATTGCGGGTACGATAACCGTGCAGGCGTGGAGATTGCCAGGTATACAATGCGAGTCGCCTCACAAAGAGCGCAGAAGCGGCAAAGCGTAGAAGGGAGCGAAGTTGAACATTGCCCGGCGAGAGAGGCCCTATAGGCCCGGCACAGCCCTTGTGCTGCATCGCGGCGCCAAAGGTAAGCGATGCAGGCAGGTGACGCTCTTGAGGCGCGGCTGTGCCCCGCCGGGCATTTAGAGAAGCGAGGTAGACGATGACAGACAAACCCGTTGTGAAATACCGGGGGATGTTCCATATGATTTACTGTGGCCTTCACGAAACCTTAGAACGCCTGAAAGTGCCGGGCGGCTGGCTTGTTCTTTACACGGAGCAGATGGATAAGGGCGACATCACCGACGCCATGATCTTCTTGCCGGACCCAAATTACGATTGGGAAGTCGCGGAGGATGAGGATTCAAGCCCATGGGAGGGGATATACGGCGGAGACAGCGACGATTACTATGAAGCTTTGGAGCGCTTGAAAGTGCCTGGTGGCTGGCTCGTGCTTTACACAGAGAACACGGATGAGGATTCCCTTTCCGCCACCATGACCTTTTTACCAGACCCTAATCACGAGTGGGAACTGAAATCGGAAGCGAAAGAGGGATAATCATATGCCGAAGTCAACTCCAGGCATCCGGGCTTTGCATCAACCCACAGAAGATGAAATCATGCAGTGGCTTGCCACAACCGAGGGCTTCATACAGGGACTGATCGACGTTGACGAGCAGCCCGTTAGGCTCGCCAATTACCAGATTCTCTTCATGCGCGATAAATCCAAGTTCCGGGCGGTCGAGAAGGCGCGTGGTGTGGGGTTCTCTTTTGGTTGCGCAGCTGAGGCGCTTGCAAAGGCGCATCTCAAGAAAAACTACACTGCTGTTTTTTGCTCACTCAACTTGGAAGAGGCTATTGAGAAAATCCGGTATGCCAACCTGCTGTACGAATCCATGCCGCTTCGCTGGCGCAAGAAGAAGGTGGTGGACAATAAGACGGCTATTGAGTTCGAGGATTCGTCAGGCAGGAATCGAAGTAGATTGATTTCACACCCCTGCAAAGACCCCCGCGGCAAGCATAATGCCGACGTTTACCTCGACGAGTTTGCTCATTACGGCGGGAAACAGCGCGCGATTTATGTCGCTTCCGTGCCTATTGTTTCCCGCGGCGACGGCCAACTCACCATCGGCTCAACACCACTTGCTGCTGGCGATCTATTCCACGATATCATGAAGCAAGAACATAAAAAATACCCGATGTTCACGCGACAGTCTATTCCATGGTGGCTTTGCCCCGACCTCTGCGAGAACGTTGTCAAGGCGTCTGTAGAAGCGCCCGGCTTGTCTACCGCAGAGCGCGTCCACAGGTTCGGCAAGCAGGTTCTGATAGACATTTTCTATTCCCTTGAACCTTCTGACTTCCGCCAGGAATATGAGCTGCTCTTTGCAGACGAGACCGAGTCCTATTTCCCCTACGAGCTTATCTTCTCCTGCTGTTCGGACGACCTCAAAGTCTATGAATCAATCGAATCGCTTGTTTCTGACTGTAGTGGTGATTTCTACGCCGGCTTCGACGTGGGCCGTACGCGCAACAAGTCAGAGTTGATAGTCCTCGAGCGCGTCAAGAAGCGGCTCTACTACCGATACGGCAAGGAGTTTGACAGGTCGAAGTTCCAGTACCAGGAAGAGTTTCTTAGGAAGATGCTCAAGCGCTCCAAGCGATTCAAGCGGCTGTGCATTGACAAGCACGGGATAGGTATGAACCTGGCCGAGAATCTGCGCAGCGAGTTCCACTCGCGTGTCGAGGGAATTGCGCTTATAGGACAGACGAAGGAATCGCTTGCGGTGGACCTGCACATCGGGTTTGAGAACGAGGAGATTGTCATACCCCGCGACCGCAAGCTCACGCAGCAGATTCACTCCATCAAGAAGAAGGCGACTGACGCGGGTTATTCTCGTTACGACACAGAGAAGAACGAGACGCACCACGCAGACAAGATGTGGTCTTTGGCACTTGCACTGCATGCGGCAGGCGGGCAGAAGAGAAAAAGGAAACGCAGAGCGATTGACGCTTCTATCGTGTAAACAGGTCGCTCACTTGAAGCTTGAAATATGGAAATTCTTATTTCTCAGCGAAAATTTTTTGATGATTTTTGAGACTTGATTCAGACGAACTCGACGTCGCACGTAACTTCTTGTACCATAAGAAGTTAAGTGCGCCTGTAACACCCAATGCTCTCAAATATTAATTTTCAGCAAGTCATAAGGTTTTTGATAGCTTTATATTTTCTGATAGCACATAACCTCTTATAAATAAGATACTTACGAACGGCAGTTACTCAACAATCCTAAATATCAAAAACCCATGCAAATTTTACTATATTTGGTGCTCTTGTAGAGCCCATAAAATTTTGCTTGATTTCATGATTGCTTTACTTCATCTTCTGCGCCGTGGCGAATACGGCAGAAGCATTCCTTTAAGACACCTGGCCACTGAATTTCTTTGATTTGAATATCTTTCTTTCGACAGGCAGAGATGTAAAAAGAAGGAAAAACCTGTCACGTAGTTCATATTGCTTTTTAACGTTGGGAAAAAACTGAAAGAGCTTTTTCATGAGGATTAAGTTTTCGCATTTTAGGAGGAGCGAGATGAGGTATGTAATATATGTTCTGGTTGCCGCTGTGCTGATAGCGGGCTTGAATTTCGCAATCGCGGGCGAAGGAGGCAGTCCTTTGGAGAAAGCAATTGCGAAGCTGCTGTCTTCATCCTCTAAACAGTCAAAAGCTATGGAGCAGGAAATAATTAAAAACAGCACTCCTGAATCTATGAAAGCAATTGACAGGGAAATCGAGAGCAACTGCAGGAAAGGCAAATACGAGGAAGTCCGGAGGCTTGCAGGTATCAAAGGGAAAATGCAGTGCAAGTCTGGAGTAAAGACAGAAGTGTTGAAACCTTTGAAGAAAAATCCGAAAGCGTCTGCCGGTGATAAAATCACCGGAAAAAATGCTCCGAACGAATTCAAGGTTGTTGGCAAGAAACTTCAATCAGGTGACAAGTAGAGGGGGTGCAAAATGAAGCGAACACTACTTTTTATCGCCCTCTCGGGCATAGCCATATTTCTGGTTTCCCAGATCGTCGTAGCTGAAAGCGCTCAGCTTGTTTTTGATGACTTTTCAAGCGGCAGTCTTGCAGACTGGGGATACCCCCCTTCTTGTTGGAGCATATCCAATAACGAGCTTTGCCACTATCACGAAACCGCTCCGCCATATTCCGAGATATTGACCCATGACGCAGGCACGTATTCGGACCACTCTATCCATACGAAAATCAAGTCTGTGGATGGATATCCAAAGCTCGGAGTCGTAGGACGTTTCACGGTAGAGAGCGGCTTATCCAAATTTTACATGGTCTACTTTACCGGAACTGAAGTACGCCTCTATAAATTTGTTAATCCTTATTATTATCTATATGGAACAGTTAGCTTCACATTGCCTGTGGATGAATGGGTTGATGTATTTTTCCGTATCGAAGGCAATCAGCCGGAAGGAGACGGAGTAGAGCTGATTGTTTTTATCAACGGGACCCAGATATTTAACGTAACGGATACCAACTCGAACGCTCCGCAATCCGGCGCCGCGGGTTATTACTCGTACAAAGGGCACCATCACTTCGACGATTTCGAGATTATCGGAGATGATGGACAGGGAATAAACTATACAGAGCTTACAAGCGGCGCTCCGGTAAACGATGCCGTAGGCTGGGGATACAAGAAGTTCTACAAGGTTTTCGTGCCCCAGAACGCGACAAGCTTGACAATACAGACGACAAACGCTACGGATGATATAGACCTCTATGCCAGATCAAGCACGCCGGTGAGCAGGTATCAGTTCGATTTTAACGATGGAAATTCAACAGGCAACGAAAGCATAACGATAGATGCAACAACCACTCCCCCTCTTCAAACAAATACATGGTACTATATTCTGGCAGATGGCTACAAGGCTGCGGCATACACTATAACAGCCAATGTGGCTACCCCTCAGGGGCCGCCCTCTGCTTCCGCGCTGACTGCGACTTTCGAAGATCCCGGTCTGTTTGGAAGAGTGAGGCTGGATTATACTCTGACAGACTCGGAGAGCGATGTCTGCAACTTCACCACTAATGCAGCTCAGCTTCAATATTCATCGAACGGTGTTGACAACTGGCAAAATGGAACAACTTATGCCTGGAATACCAATTGTTCTTCCTCGCCCGGTGGGGTCCAGCATACGATTACAAACCAGCCTCTCTATTGGTACGCGTTTCTGGATATTGGCTTTTCGCCGGGGACATACTATGTCCGTATCAAGCCGCATGACGGCCAGGCTTATGCATCGGAGTATGCGCAGACGGCCCAGCCTGTAAGTTACGACAATCCTCTCTCTGGAGATTTCAGCGATGACTTCACATCCTCGTTTTCTCAATGGACTATTCAAAGCGGAGCATGGTCTGCAGACGGGGTGTTTAACCAGACAAATTCCACGCCGGGCAGTGTAAACGTTGCATGTGCAGGGGATGCGGGCTGGCACAATTACGACTACTACGTACTTGGCAAATATGTTTTGGGGGAAAAGAAATTCGGAGTCAGGTCGAGATTCGATACCTCAACCCAGACATATTGGGATTTCTATGTGGAGGACTCCGGAAGCGGATGGCAGCTCAAACTGGATCTTGTCATAAACGGAACCAGAAACCCCGTAGCAACTTACAGTGATATCACGGTCAATACGGGCGATTTTTATGCCTTCAGGAGTTATTTCAGCGGGGCTTATATAAGATTTATATTCGGCGACCAGGTAATGTGGAGCCTTTCGACAAATATTAATACTTGTGGCAAAGTGGCTGTCTGGACTGGTGGAGGTGTTTATGCTTTCGACAAATGCCTCGTCAATATCAAGCAGGAATCGGATGCAGAGGATTTGACCAACGGGGAAGGCACAGCCCAATATGTCGCAAAAAACCAGCAGAAATTCTACAAGATAGCGGTTTCGCCGGGAGTGACCAACCTAGAGGTGACAACTACCGGAAGCTCGGATGATATTGATCTTTTTCTTCGCCACGGCAGCCTGCCAAGCATAACGGAGTATGATTATTATAGCACCTCCTCAAGCGGGGATGAAACTATCAGCGTCCCGGCGCCTGCAGCCGGCGATTGGTATATGCTGGTGGATGGCTACTCTCGAAGCGAATTTACAATAACCGCAAGTTACAATGATACGGCGCCACCGGAAGTTACTTCGGTATATCCGCAGAACGGCGCATTGAACGTTCAGCCCGACGAGAACGTGCTGATAACTTTTTCCGAACCCATGAATCCAGAAACAATAAACAAAAACACAATCCTTCTGTTCAAAGGCACGGAATCCCTTCCGGGTTACGTAACTTATGATGCCGAAAACATGCAGGCTGTTTTCAATCCTGTTAATTATCTGGAAGAAACGACAACTTATACGGTGAAAGTCACAACGGGAGTGGAGGATGTTCAGGGCAACAACATGACTGAGGACTATCCGAGCACTTTCACTACGGCGGATATGGATATTCTGGAAGTCTATTCCGGTCAGGAATTCCCCATCGATAGCGACATGATTTACGAATCAATTATCCTGCACGAAGGCGGAACAATTGTTACTATAGATGACCCGGACGGCACGATCAGGCATATTGTTTCTCTTAAGCCGGCTGTCTTTGATAGTTTATGGGAAGGGAATTTTTTCCTCGAAGCGCCAAGCATAACCATCAGTTCGACAGGCTATTTCAATGCCGACGGCAAGGGCTATGGGTCCGGACAAGGCCCCGGCGCGGGAGGTTCGGGTGCTCCTCTCGGCGGTGGCGGCGGTGGCGGCTATGGTGGTAACGGAGGCAATGGCGGCCCGCCGATGCTGGGAGGCTTGGGTGGATATAAATATGGCTCGCCTCACACTGCGCAAAAAGGTAGCGGCGGCGGTGCAGGCAATGTTATCGGCGGCGGGCCGGGTGGAGGCGGAGGAACTTCATCGGAGTGTATTCTGCCTGAATATTCCGAATTGTTCTACAACCTGCTTACGCCAACGGAAGCCTTGGGCGGAGCCGGAGGAGGAGTAATAATAATAAAGGTCAAAGATACTTTTAACCATTACGGCCGCATTACCGCCAATGGACTGCAGGGGGAAGTAATTCAAGTCCCCGTAGGTGAAACAGAAACATCTGTCAGCGGTGGTTCCGGCTCCGGAGGAGGAATACTTATCAATGCAGATATCCTGAACGGTACGGGTGAAGTGCGGGCCGACGGCGGAAACAGCAGGTCGGCGGAAGCGCCGGGAGGGCCAGGAGGCGGCGGAAGAATCGAGGTTACTTACTACAGCGGCAACGAGGCGCTTGTTGCCAGTTCTGTTGCAGGCACTGAATATGAAACTGCAACTGCCGGAGAGGACTGCGACCCCTTAATAATAAGGATGGAAGAGATACCACATCCCCTGAAAGAACAGGAAAGCCCGAGCAGCAGTGGCTATGCCGAATATTCGAGCGGGGCTGGGAGTAATCAGTCGATGCCTCCTGGCTCCATTGGTGAAAGTATCTACGAGCCAGTTCCTTATTACCCGTTCACCGAGGAAATCGTCACTGTTTCCGGCGCAATCTCGACTCTCGGAGGCTGCGTAGCGCCTTCTGCAGGTTCGCTTGAATCGACCAGCTCCGAGATTTCATTCACCATGGGCGAACCGGTTTATGTGCACAACGGCTGCTTCCACAGGGGCGAGACAGACCTCAGCATACCGGGGCGAGGCTTCAGCTTCAGGTGGATAAGGACGTACAAGAGCCAGATTGTAATGAACGGGCCTCTGGGATGGAACTGGGACTTCAACTACAACAAGAAAATCAAGCCCAAAACCGGCGGCAACCTCCTGTATTTCAACGGTTTCGGCAGGAAGGACGAATATACGTTCAGCCACATTGACGGTGATTACTACATCTATTATCCCCCGCCGGGATATTACAATATCCTTAAAAAACATACGACGAACGGAACATACGAACTACATCAGAGAAACGGGGCGGTGTTCCACTTCTTCGCTGACGCTGACGGCAACCAGGGCGGGAAGCTGGACGAGATTATCGACCGCAATGGCAATACGATGAAGTTCATCTACGGCCCTGCCGGCGAACTGCTGCAGATTCGGGACACGCTCTATGAATCAGCCAACGAGATACGAAAAGTCCTCGTTTTCTGGAACACTTCTCTTACGAGGATTGAGAAGATACGGGACTGGACGGGAAGAGAAATCAACTATGCCTATTACGAGGCGGGAGACAACGACGGTAGTCCAGGAGACCTCAAGACAGTCACCTCGCCTTCGACGACCCAGCATCCGTCTGGCTGCACGACGCTTTACACATACTCGATAGGATTTGTCAGCCCTGTCCTCAACCACAACCTTCTTACCATAACGAAGCCGAACCAGTATCCCGATGGTCCCGCCTGCATTGTCAACCATTACGACATGCACGACAGGGTCGATACCCAGAGATGGGGCGACGGCGAGGAAACCGGCGGGGAGTTCAGCTTCCTCTATGACAATCCGTACAACCCGACCAAGACAACCGAAATAGACCGCAACGGAAATTACACGGATTATTTTTATAATGGTGACAGCCAGAAAGGCACGGCGGACGACAACCTGACCAATATGGTATATGAGTATCCCAACAGAAATATCCGATACAACAATCCCGACCATCTGGGAAGCCAGGATCCTTCGGGGTATTTAACGCAATTCCTGCACTCCAACCTGAACCATGCCAACGGGCCGTTTGTCGAAACCACGAAGACCTATCTGCCCCGGGGCAACTCTATCTCCGTCGTATACGACAGGGACAATACGGAGCCTCTCGGACGCGGGAACGTCGATTCGATAAAGCAGAGCAACGAAGGAATAGAAAATAAGCCTTATGCGGAGATAACCACAAGCTTCACTTACTACGACTCTTCCAAGTTCAACCTGGTCGAAACGATTGAAGACCCGCTTGGAAGAACAACAACCTTCCATTACGATACCGATGGCAACCTGGAAAACATCGATTATCCTGAGGCCTACATTTATGACCATGACGGTGACATCGTCGGGCAGGCAACGAATAATTCCGTTACGTTTACTTACGATGCGACATACAATCAGATTGAGACGGCGACCGATTCGGCAGGGCTTGTCACGAAGTACGAATACTACCAGCCCGGCGAGAGTTCCTACGGATACCTCAAGAAAGTCATTGTCGACTACGGCGCAGGCGGAGAGAACCTGACAAACGAGTTCGGCTACGACTCCGTGGGCAACGTGACTTCAATCAAGGATAATAAGCAGCGCGAATCAACTGTCACCGTCAATGCGCTCAACCAGGTGACCTACGTGCATCCTCCCTCGCCGTACACACATCAGGAAACGCGATACATCTACGATGCAAACGGCAACTGTACCGAGATACATGCGAAGAACTATAAGGCCAATTATAATAAGGATGCCGCCGCCGGGAGCAGGTTCGCCGATGATGGAGTTGAAACGCAGGATAGCGCCAATCCCGAGGTGTCGGTATACTACCAGTACGACATTCTCGACAACCTGCGCTTCAGTTACAGGGAAAAATCCGAAGGTTCCTATATCGTCACCGAATATCAATACGACGCGAACAACAACCTCGAGCTAATCATCCAGCCGGAAGGCAACAAGATAAAAATCGACTACGACGAGCGCGACCTCGTCTACCTCGTGACGGACGGCTACGAAACTGACGACGCCTCGACCGAACTCACGAACTACAACGCCAACGGCGGTGAAAAGGAAGTTTTCAACGGCAGGCAGTACGACGGCGAGTTCGGCTCCGGGACTGGCACTATTTTCGAATACGACGGTCTCGACAGGCTTTCGAAAGTAACCGACCCGGAAGGCAACTACACCATGTTCGAGTACAACGAACTCGGCCAGGTGAAAGCGGTCGAAAACTGGAGCTACACGGCTGTGATGGCTCTTACCCGCACGGAATATAATTTCGACAATCTCGGCCGGCTCTACCACAGGGATGCTCACTTCATGCAGTCGGGCTACCCGACGGGCGAGTTCGTGCGCACGAGCTACGAGTACGACGCCGTTACCGGCACAATCAAGCACGTTCGCTACGGGAAGACTGGCGTTGGCGAAGTCATCGATGAGGTCACCTACGCGTACGATGACCTCTATCGCCTCGAAAGCGTTACGGACGTAGAGAACAACGTCGTGAGCTACGAGTATGACGATAATTCCAACCTCGAAAGAGTAGTCGAAACGGAGCAGTTAAACGGCGTCGGAACGGAGACATTCTATACCAAATACTATCGCGACGGTCTCGACAGGCTCAAAATGACGAAATACTGGGGCCATGTCGATAACCCCGACCTTGCGGACAAGGTCATAACAACGCAATGGTGCTACGACTCGCGCAACAACAAGCTTTTCATACAGGATGCCGAAAACAATACTTCGGAATTCACATACGATGCGCTCAGCAGGATGACCGACACCTGCGAGCACATGAGGTCGAAACCCTGGGGCGATGCAGGCAACATTATCACATCCGCTTGCGTCAATACCCACTATGAATACGACCTGAACTCGCGCAACACGTCCGTAACGGACGACAACACTAAAACGACATCGTATATTTACGATGACCTTAACAGAATGACCGAGCTGCATTACCACAGCGGCCCGGCAATAATCTATGCTTACGACAAAAACTCGAACCTCAAGACGCTCACTGACCAGAACCAGACTGTCATCACTTATTACTACAACGCGGTCGATTTGCTTGAGACCAAGTCCATAAGCTGCGGGCCAGGCGTTCATCCCACGACGGTATCGGAGACTTACACTTACGACGAGTTGTACAGGCTGAAAACCGCAACCAACACGCCAGACCCGGCTTACGGAAACCCGAGAACAGTATCGTTCGAGTACGATACCCTCGGCAGGATTATCGAGACGACGCAGGGCAGCGTGACGATAGCGCGCGAATTCGACGGGCGCGGCAACAGGACGAAGCTGACCTATCCGAACAGCAGAATTATTTCGTACAAGCCCGATTCATTGAACAGGATAGACTACGTTTACGACGGCGAGATTGTCGAGCCACCTGATGAATTGAAGAAACTGGCACAGTACAAGTACCACGGCCCCGGCAGGGTCGCGGAGCGCCTGTGCAACAACGACACTAAGCTAACGGTGGAATACGATTCGCTAAAGAGAGTGAACCATTTCTGCCATACAAATACCGTTCTGTCTCCGAACGATATCGCCTGTTTCCGCTACGACCACGACCTTGTAGGCAACAGGCAGTACGAGAAGCGGGCGGTGCAGGGCAAGATGGATTTGTATACCTACGATTCGCTTTACCGGCTGACCGACTACACGCGGGATGCGAACCTCGACATGACGGGCGGAACGGTGACGCATTACGAGCTTGACGGGATAGGGAACCGGGACTGGACGCAGGTGGGCGCCAACCCGGTTGTGGACTACACGTTCAACGAGCTGAACCAGTACACTTCAGTCGGAAGCATCCAGAAGGAGCACGACAACAACGGCAACCTGACCGAGGACGGGATGGCGTGGAAGCTGTATTACGACTACAAGGACAGGCTTGTCAAGGTGGTCGACAGGGTAACGCTTGAAAGTGTCGCCGAATACTGGTACGACTGTTTCGGTCGCAGGTACGAGAAGCTTGTATCCGGTCAGACGACGCAGTATTATTACGAGGGCGCGTCGGTAATCGAGGAGCGCGACGGACTGGGCGGCACGTCCCGGCAGTTCGTATACGGCGCGGGAGTTGACGAGGTCCTTCTCATGATAGACGGCGTGGGAGCAAGATACTATTACCATACCAACAGTCTCGGGACTGTCACGCATATCACGAGCTGGCAGGGTATTGTAATTGAGGAATACCGCTACGACGCGTACGGCAATCCGACGATATACAACGACCAGGGGCAGGTGATATCTGAGAGCGCGATAAATAACCCGTACATGTTCACCGGCCGGAGGTACGACAAGGAGACGGGTCTTTACTACTACCGCGCAAGGTACTACGACCCGCTGACCGGTCGCTTCCTGCAGCGCGACCCGAAGGGCTACGTCGACGGCATGGGGCTCTACAACTACTGCGGAAACAATCCTGCGAATGCCCTCGACCCGTTCGGGATGCAGGAAAATCTCGATAATCCACATACAGAAGCTCAAAGACAAAAACATGATTTTAAACCGGATACTCTTGGTGCACTCGAGCTTATGAAAAAGGAAGCGGAAGCGCTTGGAGAAAAAGGGGCGACTGTTGCTCAATGGTTAAGAACTATCATAACCATACCACAACTTAAAAAAAACCTTGATGAGGCAAACGAATATCTAAGAGTCGTCAAATTAGATTGCGATGCAGCTTTAAAAGAAGCGGGTCCGAATTCCATATTGAGCGAAAAATCACAGAATAATCTTACAGGAGCAACATTAAAACAGCAGACCGCAGCTGAAGCAGTTAGAGAAGCTGAAGAGATTTGGATAAAATTCTGTAAAAGTAGAGAACCTGCAATTATGACAGTACTTAAAGCAATCAGGAGAAAATTGCTAAGGAATCTACAGACATTGGAGTCTGAACTATCAACGGCACAAAGAAAAAAATGGATAGCTGAACAAAGATTGAAGGACTTAGAAACAGAAAGGAAAATGATAAAAGCAGAACGGCAGGCTCTTTTGGATAAAATTAATAAAGATGTAGAGAAACATGGAGTATACGCACTTAATTCTCATCAATATACACAACAAAAAATAAACAAAATGAGCCAAACTATTGATGAGTACCTTGAAATGGAAAGGATAGAGAGGGAAGTAATCTCTGATGTTAGTGAATTAGAAAAAAATGTTCGTATACATAAACTGGCAAGAGATATTCTGCCATGGGAAGCTCCGGAGACAGATTCAAGTCGTGATAAATAATAGAGAGTTTTATTGAAGGATAAATTAATACTCAGGCATATAAAATAGATAAATAATGGGGGTATTTAGAGTTGGTAAAAATAAAGCTCATCAATGGCATCTATTTCTTTGTATTGTTTCTTGGATTATTTAGACCAAATTATGTTTTTGGTCAACAAAACAAAAACAAAGAGGACCAGGTCCGTGAAGAAATCAGAAAAATTACTTTAGCCTATCCTCTCTGGTTATCTACAGAACAAGCTGTACAGGCTTTTGGTAAATTAATTGATGAAGAAAATATTGAAACAATTGACAAGCTGACATTCCCATACCAAGGAACAGGAACTCGCTTAGTAGCGAATATAGCTACCTTTCTAAAACAAAGGAAGCTCTCTGCAGCACTTTTAAGAACGCAAAGAGATATATTAGTCACGTTGTCAACTATTGATGAATTTGCGCTTAAACGGATAGACGAAACTAGGAAGATTAAAGTAAAATCTCTTGCTCTCGATAACAATGTAAAATCAGTAATAGAACTTATTAATAGTTACGACGATCCAATTCACTTATTAGTGTTTAATGCGCTCTGCGAGATCGGGGAAAGAAATCCCGAAATTTTAATAGACACTCTTGAGGACCAAGACATTAGTGACAACAAGTTGACATTGATATCACTTGCACTTGTAACTACAGGCAACAGAGGCTTAGAAGCTATTAACAAGAGGATATTGGAGAAAAATATTATCGCGCCTGGATTGATAAGATCATTGGGTCTTTTTAACTCAAATAGGCATATGGAAATATTGATTTCGCGTATGGATAATTCACAACTGATTGGGGAGTGTGCCGATGGACTTGCCATACTAGGTGACCCGAAGGCTATACCAGCACTAAAGGACAAGCTTTCAAAATCGGATAGTTCACTTCTCAAGGCCCCGCTCATTCGAGCTATTTCATACTGCCTGAGTGTAAACATCGAGTATTCTTTCAAACCTTATTTAGAAAGTAATAGTGAGATTGTCAAGCAAGAGGCAATATTGGCGGCGGGTAGAACGAAAGAATCTGCTTGTGTCGAATCAATTATAAGTATTATGAAGAGCTCATCATACAGTTGGAATACGAGAGGTGCTGCTGCGGAATCTTATGCTGCTATTGCTCCACAAAAGGCGGCAGATGCTGTTCTTGAAGTATTATTAGCAGAATTGAATGCGAAGAATATGGATACTGTCGAACTCGATTGTTTTAAATCTTTCATAGTTAGAGCACTCTCGTTTTGTTGGAAAGATGATTTGCATCAAGCCATAATCAAACTTATCGAAGTTCCCAGATGTTTAAACAACGACGAATTGGATATATATCTTATGATTATTAAAAACACCTCTGAAGAATTCTGGCTCGCCCCCCTTATCAAATCTTATATTCGGAATTTATCAAAAGATCAGACTAGGCAAAATATTGCTCAATTAATTGCTCGACTTGAAAAGAAAATATTGTCACTACCATTTCATCTATTACTACTAATGGATAACTCAGAAAAAATACGAACAGAGGCGTATTCATATATGGTTGAATTTGTAAAGGAACGTTGGCTTAAAAACTATGATCCAAATTTGTCTCCGATAAAAAACAAAGAAGTAATATCGAAAGCGCTATCGGCTGTTATTGAAGAAAAAAGATATTTTTACTACTCGAGAATTGAACATATAGCTAACTGGTATACGAAATTAGATCAAGATGCTATAAAAGAAGCGACTCCGATAAATCCTTACACACGCAAGCCCTTAACAGAAGAACAGATGAAAATGCTGCGCGAAGAAGAAACAAAATTAAATAAACTCCTGAACCAAGTTCGTGAAAAACAAGAAGAAACTTGGGAAAAGCATAAAGACGCTAATAAAGGTAAAGATGCAAATGAAAATAAATAGCCTTTGTAGTCTTCTTAAGAACTTATAATTATTAAAATTTTGAATCTAATTCAGGTCTAATATGAAACCTATTCTAAGCATTGTTCTTATCCTGGCATTGTTATCCCTCGCCGCATATATTGTAATATTCGAAACCGACTGGATTGTTCAAACGGAGTTGGCAAACGATAGGCTGACTGAAAACGAAGTCAGCGATATTATAAAAACCGCAACCGCCCATCGCAAGGCAGGCCAGGTGCGGGAAGCAATAAAGGTTCTCAAGGAAGCACTTGAGACAGACCCGGACAACTTCCTTCTCAATCTCGAACTCGGCAGGGCTTATGAAGCGAACAAAGATATCGACCTTGCGATATCATCCTACGAAAAAGCGTCCGAAATCGAGCCCGGTCATTACCTGCCTTACAAGCTGCTCGGGTATCTCTACTTCAACCACAAAAAGGACAAATCAAAGGCCGAGAAATATCTCAACAAATCCTTATCTCTGAACGACAACCAGCCAGACGTGAAGAGGTTCCTGTTGGAGATGAAGAGCCAGCCGGTCGCAATGCCGGGGAAGCCAAATCTTCCGATAAAGCGACCCGGAACCAATCGTCCAATCGCCCCGACTCCGACAGTACCCGACCCTCGCCCGAGAGTCCCCACAATCCCAGGCTCCCGGGGAAGATAGTAAATTGATGAGGATATAGTTCGCATTGATTATGCAGTTTAATTGCTTGGGAAAGAGATAAAGACATGGCGACTCTGCCCAAGTCCAAGCTGGCCTTTACCACTGGCGAAATTGCCAGCATGCTTGACGTCAATATTAATACCGTCGTCAGGTGGTTCGAAGCCGGTTATCTAAGAGGTTTCAAGCTCCCATCCTCAGATACGCGCCGCGTATCGAGAAACGAGCTTCTCGCGTTTATAGACAGACATAAGCTCTCAAAAGAATCCAGACAATACAACGCGATAGAGATACTTCTCGTAAGCTCGCATCAAAACACTATCAATCAATTCCGAAGTGCGATTGAAAGCGCCTTTGGCTACGAAATAAATATCACAGATAACGCATTCGAAGCTGGTCTGATATGTGCATCCTCCATGCCTGATGTGGTCTTTGTTCATCTTAGGCATTCCAACTTCGATCCGGCTGAATTCTGGCGCGTCCTCGTAGAGAGACCTCATCTTACCAAGCCCCCGCTTATCGCAGTTGTATCCGCTGAATCCGACAAGGCTATCCGAGAAGAAATGAAGCTTGACGGGTGGCTGCAGCTTCCGGTGAAGAAAGACGCGATTCTTGACCATATTGATGCCGCCGTCGCCAAAAATTCTTCTATCTATGATGATTCCAATCCGCGCCAATGGTGCATGCTGAGAATTCGCCCCAAGGCCAGAAGAAAGTATAACGTGCGGTTGACGAAAAAACAGCGCGGTCGGTTGAAGCAAATAATCCTGGACGAGAAAGCCTCGAAGCACGAAATCAACCGCGCGAAAATCCTTTTGAAAACGGATGCTCACGGTAAATCATGGTCGAATAACGATATAGCAAGTTCTCTCAGTAGCAGCGTCACGACAGTAGTGGATACCCAGCGAAAGTTTGTCCAGAAAGGACTGGAAGCTGCTATTAAACGTAAGAAATCCAGGAGGCGGTCATTTCCACGGAAATTTGACGATGAGAAGAAAGCACAGCTTATCTCTTTGAGCCGCAGCAACCCTCCGGCAGGATATAAAAGCTGGACACTTAAGCTGCTGGCTAACAAGTTGATAGAGCTGGGAATTGTTGAAAGCATCTCGCGTGAGACCGTGCGCAAGGCATTGAAGAATCAGAATTAAACCTGTATCTGGATGTAATCCTTGAGTTTGAAGAAGAAAACCGGGAACGGCCGCAAAGTTCATGGGGAAGTTCTAACTCCTTTGCAGGCAAGGGTTTAGCTCAAATATTAAACGAACCTCCATATCAACAACGCTTTTGAGGGGGTATCGTAAAAACACGGATGATTCTATGTTGCGCGCTGGGTGTTCGATGTACTCTTCCACATGATGGTTCGTTTTATATTTGACGTAAGTGCTTGAGTACAAAGGAGTTAGAACCTCCCCACGACAGTTTGGAAGTCTGATTTTTTAAGTGAGTGAAGATTGACAATTATCATGGTAAGGTTATTCATTGACAAGCTCGGTATCGTCGTGGGTGCTCGTCAATTTATGTTATACCTTGCGCGTGATGCTTTTTTCTAACTCTTTGGGTATATAAGGCCCCCCTTTTTGAAAAAGGTCTGTTCCGGAACCGGCCTTTCACCGAAGGTGAAAGTTTTTTGGGACGCCGCAGAAGTGCAGTGTGTTCTTCCTGCAACGCCAAACTTCCTCCGTGGAGCCAGTGACAGGCCTCCCACACTCTGTCGCCCGCGCCCGTAGTGTCTTTGACACGCCGGGTGGCGCATTGCGCAATACGCCGTAACTTACGCCCCCGTCTATAGTTACGCGATTGCCGCGGCATTTAGTGATCCTGCGGATGGCTCCTGATCCTGGCGCCTGGTCGGCCCGTGGTCCTTCCAGGCGAGGGATCCTGAAAGGGTTCGCCGGAGTTTCCTGGAGTCTGTGGGAGTCTTCGAGGGGTCTGCCAAGGTCACGGCGAATGTCTCTGCAAGTCTCCGCCGTCCCTCTGACGTGCACAGGTAAAAGACGCCATTTCCGGCCTAAAATCGCGCCCCGGGACGGCCATTTCGCAGCTTTCGGCAACCCTTACCCTGTTTTCCGTTGGAAATTCCTGGCCGCCAGAGGCTTGGCTGCACTAAAATTATGACGCGACGGAGCTGAAATCCCGCTCTGCGCCTATAAAATCCACTTCCGGCGGATGTTTCGCAGGCTCAGGAGAAACAATCCCAGGCAGAAGGCCATCAGGACGACCAGGTTTAGCCAGACCGCCATGCGTCCGGCGCCGCTAACGGCCTCGTGCAGCAAGTCCGCTCCGTACGTCAGGGGAAGGATATAGGAAACGGGCTGCAGGAACACCGGCAGCTTCTCGATAGGAAAGAAGAGGCCGCACAGGAAAAGCATGGGGAAGCGGAAGAAGTTCGAGAACGTCTGGGCCTCGAAGACCTCGCTCACCGAAACAGCGATAAAGAGGCCGAGGAAGGTAGAACTTATAGCAATTAGAACCAGCGCAGGCAGAAGCGCAGCCCAGTTCATGCCCGACAGGTCAACAATAAACGAGGCTATTATCACCGGTACGAAGGCATTGGCAATCCCGAAAAAGATTGCTCCCGTGGTCTTTGCCAGCATCAGCACTTCAAGCGGCATCGGCGCAAGCAGCAGACGCTCGAATGATCGCCCTTTCTTCTCGAAGGTTACTGTTACTGCGAGCATCGAAGTTGTGCCGAAAAGCACGGAAACGGCGACTACGCCTGGAAGCAGCCTGGGGATGCTATCAAAACCCTGGCCGGAGCGGATGAAGAACATGGCTGTCCAGGCGAGAGGAAAGACCAGTCCCCAGCTTATGTTGGGCGGTTTGAGGTAATAGGAGCGCATGTCCTTACGCAGAATATTCCAGAAAGCAATCCACTTCTTCACTTGCGTTTCCCCGCCTTCTCCTTCTCGCGCTTCATGGCGGCAGCTTCTATGCCGGTCACTCGCACAAAGATATCTTCAAGCGATGGCCGAACCTTCTTGGCTTCGGTTACTTCCAGACCGTGCTCTTCGAAGAACCGGACCAGGGGGCCGATGGACAGCGGCTGCGGCGAGGTGACTTGAAGCTGGTCGGCAGCAGTTGCCTCGACTACAAGTTCTTCGAACGTCTCAGAAAACTCATTCTCCAGTTCCCTCGCCGAGCCGCTGAGTGAGAACATCATCTTGTGCCGACCTTGTATCGGCTGCATGAGATCTTTGACTGAGTCTATCCGGACAATTTTCCCTGAAACGATGAACGCGATTCGCCCGCAAAGCCTTTCCGCTTCTTCTATATAGTGGGTAGTCAGGAAGACGGTCGTACCGGCTTCATTCATTTTGGCGATGAGCTGGCGTATCTGCCTGGCGCTTGCTACGTCTATGCCCGTGGTGGGCTCATCAAGGAACAGAATCGAGGGCTCGTGTATGATGCCAGCCGCAATGGCGAGCTTGCGCTTCATCCCTCTGGAGTATCCTGCGAACCTACGGTTTGCCGCGTCCGCAAGGGTAAAACGCTCGAGCAATTGCCTCGCACGCTCTTCCCTGTCGCGTCGGGACATGCCATACAGAGCACCGCAGAAGCAGAGGTTTTCGAAGCCTGTCAGTTCCGGATAGAGATTACTCTCGTCCGCAACAATTCCCATAAGGTGCTGGGCGGCCTTGGGGTTTTTTGAACAGTCGATACCCGCAATCTGAATGCTGCCTGTGTCGGGTCTTGCAAGACCAGTAAGGATATTAATGGTCGTGGTCTTACCGGCACCGTTTGGGCCGAGAAATCCGAAAAGCTCGCCCCGGCGGACCTCGAAGTCTATGCCGGAAAGCGCCTCAACCTCGTCAAAGCGCTTGACAAGGCTGCTTACCCGGATGATTGGTTCATCGTTATTCTTTATTTGCTCTTGTTCGGCTTCACGCTGCACGGATGCTCCTTTACGTCGCCGTGACACTTCTTAACCTGTTCGGGCGAGCACGCTTCGGCTTTGCCTTTAAGCTCTTTCGGCCTTTCGCACTTTTGCTTTCCATGACACATTTCTTGCCTCCTTTTTTTCGACTTGGATTTTACCCCAAAAAGCGAATTCACGGTTATCCGACATCTCTCAGCGGCGTCAGGCGCAATGCTGTAGTGGATGAAGTAACCCCGGCGGTCTGCCTCAACCAATCCGGCATCCTTCAGGATTCTCAGATGCTGCGAAACCGCGCCTGCCGAGATGCCCAGTAAGTTAGACAGGGCCCCAACGCACAAAGTTCGTTCCGCCAAGATCTGCACGATTTCCCTGCGCTTCTCGACGGCGAGCGCCCGGAAGATTTTTGTCGTGTCTTGTACTTCTTTCTTTTTCATATGATTTAGTATCCACTAAAATACATAAGTGTCAAGAGTCTTCTATTGGAAGTAAAACTCCTTGACACAGTGCACTTGCAGAGCAAAATTGCAGTAAGGTCCGACACGCTACGTTGCTATTGCGATCCAAACTGGGAGAGGAGGACGCTCCTCGATACGTGCCGGGCCTTTCTTTTTCCACATTGTAAGAGAATTCTGCCCACCAAGGGCCGAACGTGCTTGAATCATGGATAATTACATTCAATATTGAGCTTGCACCGCAGCAGATGACGCGTTCCGTATAAATCTCAAAAACCCTACCACTATCGTAGGTCAAATCGAATGTGCGAGTTTGCTTGACAAGTCTTGAGCACATCGTATATTGTTAATATATTGGAAATTGTACTAAGGTTGTTTGTGTTCCAACAAGCAGGTATAGAAACCACTCAAATGAAGAAGTAACGGGAGCAAGCCCCCCATGAAGATTGGGAAAAAACTGGTTCTGGCATTTCTGATAGTGTCCTTATCAGCACTTATTGTTGCCAGCATTCTTTCCTACACAATCGCCAAGAGCAGCATTACCGAAAGAGTCCTTGATCAACTCGAATCCGTCGCCACCATACAGAAGAACAGACTCGGCGGCATGATTGACCAGAATCTCGAACGTCTCGCCTTGGTCGCAAGCAGAACACAGCTACGCCTCAGCCTGAAGGCTTTCAACGAAAAACCACAGCAGGCGTATCAAGACAAGATGAACCGGATACTCCATGATGCAAAGGGCTCGATTGCATGCTTCCGCGAGATATCCGTACTCGACTTGAAAGGGAATGTGGTTGCATCCACCAACGCCAAAAGCTTGGGCAAGTCCCATGCGGACGAAGAGTATTTTCTGGTCGGGCAGAAACGCAGCAGGGCCGACATGTTGTACCTTGGCGAAGGCGGCGAACTACGTCTGCGTCTTTCCGGCCCACTGCTGCTGGAGGGCAAACTGATAGGCGTCGTGGGAATTGAGGCTGATGCGGACAACCTTATTGCCCTTGTAGGTGACTACTCCGGCCTTGGGAAGACGGGTGAGACGTTATTGCTTGTGAAGACAGATGCCGAGCACATGGTATCTATCACGCCGACCAGGTTTGACATGAACGCGGCACTGAGAAGAACAATTCCTGTTGAGAAAGATCCTGTGTCCGCAGTGACAGAGGTTGAGCGGATTATACACGCGCTCGATTACCGCAACGAACCAGTTCTTCAGGTCAGCGAGTACATCGACAAAACCGGTTGGCACCTGGTGGTCAAGATAGACAGGGCAGAAGCTTTTGCGTCGATAACCAGGTTAAGTGTATGGCTGCTTGTTGCAATGCTTATTACAGCTATCGTGGTTATCTTTGTCTCTTTTCACCTTGCCCGGTCAATCACGAAGCCTGTCATCAACCTCACTAAGGCATCGAAGAAAGTAGCTGAAGGAGATTTGTCTTTCAGGGTTGATGTGGCTTCAGACGATGAAGTTGGAACATTAGCCACAGCGTTTAATGAAATGAGCCGGGAGTTGGAAGAAAGTCAGAGGGTTCTGACTACTCTCATGGCGAACTTGCCTGGTATGGCCTACCGCTGTAGGAACGACAAAGAATGGACAATGGAGTTCGTCAGTGAGGGGAGTCTCATACTGACCGGCTATGAGCCTTCGGACCTTATCGGCAACAAGAAAGTATCTTATGCAGAGCTGGTTCATCCTGACGACAAGCAGGCGGTCTGGGATCAGGTACAGGCAGGCCTGAACAAAAGAGAGCCTTTCCAGCTTGAATACAGAATCTCCACTAATCAAGGTGATGAGAAGTGGGTGTGGGAGCAAGGACGCGGAATTTTCTCGGCTGAAGGTGAATTACTGAGCCTTGAGGGCTTCATCACCGACATCACCGAGCGCAAGCTGGCCGAAGAGCGACTGATCCACCTCAACGCAGTCCTACGCGCCATCCGGAACGTTAATCAACTAATAACGAAAGAGCGCAATCGTGAGAAGCTGCTGAAGGATATCTGTGGCGCGCTTACCGAAAGCAGAGGCTATCCCTGTGTATGGGTAGTCGTTATGGAGGAATCAGGGAAGACCGTTGAAGCTGCTGAAGCAGGTGTGGGAGACGAGTACCCTGCTTTACTTGAGCGATTGAAGAGTGAGGAATCGGTAGGTTGCGTAAAGAAAGTTCTTGATCAGCCCGAGCCTTTGGCTGTGACTGCTCTTCCTTCAGACGATTGCCTGGATTGCCCGCTTATAGGCAAGTACGAGAAAACCGGCGTGCTCACCGTTCGAATGGAGTACGGTGCAAGAGTTCATGGAGTGCTCGCGGCCTACGCGCCGGAGGCATTCGTTCAAGACAGGGAAGAGCAGTCTCTGCTGAAGGAAGTGGCGAACGACGTGGCCCTAGCGCTCGACAGGATGGAACAGGAAAAGGCGCTTGCGAAAAGCGAGGAAAAGTACCGCGACATACTCGAGAGCGTGAACGACCTCATACAGAGTGTCGCGCCTGATGGCACCATCCTGTATGTGAACCGTGGCTGGCGGGAGACGCTTGGATACTCCGAGGAGGATGTTGCTAAGCTGTCCTTGTTCGATGTCATCCATCCCGACAGCATGGCGCACTGCCAGGAAATGTTCAAGCGTGTACTTTCCGGGGAGACTGTAACGGGTGCTGAAGCGATATTCGTGGCCAAGGACGGCAGGCAGGTGATAGTTGAGGGTAACGCAAGCTGCAAGTTCGTTAATGGTGAACCTGTCGCAACAGGGGGTATCTTCCGGGATGTCACCCAGCGCAAGGCAGCAGAAGAAGCCGAGCGCAAGCTGGAAGCTGAAAAACTGGTCGTAGAAGAACTCAGGAAACTTGATGGGATGAAGGACGAGTTCGTCTCTATCATAACACACGAACTTCGGACACCCATGACGCCGATAAAATCATCTGTTGAGATGTTTCTTGACGGGACCCTCGGCGAAGTAACCGAACAGCAGAAGAAATATCTCGACATGATGAAGAGGAACATAGACAGGCTCTCCCAGTTCACTACGGAGGTTCTTTCTCTTTCAAGACTGCAGGCAGGAAGATACGCAGTGAATCCAGAGATGCTCTCTGTCGGCAAGGTGGCGGATTCAGCGGTCGAACTGTTGAAAGACAAGGCACAAGGCAAAGGTTCGACTATTGAGCTTGATATTGACGCCGGGCTCCAAGCATACGCTGATGCAAATGCACTGGCTCAGGTTTTGACGAACCTTGTGAACAATGCCATAGTACATGCCGGCGATGGAGTAAAAATTATCCTTTCGGGCGCAAAGCTCGATGGCGATTTTGTCGAGGTGTCGGTGGCTGATAACGGCCAGGGGATTCCGGAAGAAGCATTGCTGCACCTGTTTGACCGATTTTACCAGGCCGACAGGAAGAAGGCACCCGGCTACCAGGGCACAGGCATAGGCTTGTCCCTGTGCAAGGGCCTTATTGAAGCTATGGACGGAGAGATTTCAGTCGAATCCAAAGAAGGCGAAGGCACCATCTTCAGGTTCACGTTGCCGGCCTTGTCGCGAGGTGAAGACAAAAAGGAAGTCGAAAAATGAACTCAGAGAGCCAATTACAAAAGAAATCGGTTCTAGTTGTCGACGACACTCCTGACGTTCGACTCATCCTGAACGCCATACTGACCCAAGCCGGATATTCTGTCACCGAGGCTGAAGATGGCCAGGAAGCGCTTGATATTCTTGCCGACAGGAAGTTCGATCTGATGATTCTCGATCTCATGATGCCGCGCGTGACCGGTGAAGAAGTTCTTGATCATCTTAGAGATCAGGATCGCTTGAAGGAAATGCCGGTCATCGTTCTCACGGCCAAAGGGCAGCAGAAGGAAATAGAGCGAGGGTACGAGAAAGGTGCATCCTTCTATGTTGTGAAACCGTTCAACAACTTCACCATCAGGGAACTCGCCAGGTATCTTATAGAAGACATTACTGAGGAAGAGAAGGAGGAGATTCTCTTCAAGCTCATGGGAAGCGTCTTAGCTTAGAAGCTACTTCTAATGTGACTAGTTGAGCTTCCGCAAGCAGCGGGATTATGTCCGGATAACCTTTCTCCTGTTTTCCGTTGGGAATTCCTGGCCGCCAGAGGCTTGGCTGCACCAAAATTATGATGGGCCTGTGTTTGACCAGCCATAAAATTCACCGCGTGTCGGGAGCTCGACATCACAGCTTGACCCGAGAACGAATCTGGAGCCAAGCTTCAAAAGGTGGGGGAGTACTGGGCCCTGATGGCATGCATATTCCTGAAAACACTGAGCATCGCTTCCTTGATGACCTACTCCGGCGTAGTCTCCGGCCCTGCGCATCCGCAGCAGAGTGTCAATGTCAAGAAGCTAATAAGCCACCAGCCTCTTGCCCATCTCCTGTTCCCCCGAGTCGAAATGCCTTCAGTCCAAATTTCCTATCTTACTAACTTCCGGAATATCATGACCACCAGCGCAGCATTCAGAATCACGCCGAGGACCCCTTCTGTGAGCGCGATGCCTGCTAGGAAGTTCTGCGGGCTCATATCGCCATATCCGACCGTGGCGTAAGTTATCACGCTGAAGTAGAATGCGTTGAACGCGTTCGATGTAGTTGGGGCGTGTTCTACGCTAAGACTAGAGTACCATATCCAGTAGAGTATCCATGCCGCGAAGATGACTATCAGTATGACTATGACCAAGTTTTTTATCCTCACACCATACCCGAATACTACACGGTACACCATGAACTTGCCGTACTTGGGCAGGGCGAGACATGCGACAGCACAAGATACGAGCAAGAGTGGCGGGAACCAGAACATATACGTACCGAAGGACAATACAAGTATCCAGGCCGCAATTGTTCCGATCAATCCTGCAATAACCCAGCGGGCATATTTCCAAGGTGGCAAGAATGGCTCGGCGCGCCGACCGCATTCAGAAGCCCATCTGTGGGCATGGTCTTCGTCGTCATACCGTTCCTCATTGCGGAAGGCTCTCTTAAGGGCGAGGTACTGTCGGCGGCATTCAGTCCATTCTTGGTCGGCATGCGGTGCCAGAACGGGGGGGACGCTGGTGTTCGGGTCAACCTGACTGAAACGAATACCGATTTCGCGCGCCTTGGTGTTCTTCAGGTCAAGCCTCTGGATAGAGGCTCCGTATAGCTGCAGCGATTCTTCGAATATGGCGTTACTAAAATCAGCCTTATCGAACTGCACATCGCAGAAGTTGCTGACCATCTTGAATCTGGCATCGTAGAACCGTGCTTCGACTATTCGAGTTCTGTTTTCTCGGTCGGAATCGCCTCCCAAAGAGAAGTCGGCGTCGCCGTAGAACCGGGTATTGTTAAAGAACACAGTTTCGAATCTGGCTCGTCTGAACACCGCCGCTCGGCGGAATTCAGCTCGCGAGAAAGTTGCCTTGCTTTTGAATGTCGTGCGGTTGAAAACAGCATCACCTGCAAACTCAGCCTTGCCGAAGTTCGCCTCACTTTCGAATTGGGTGAAAGCGAAATTCGCATCTCCTTGAAATCTGACATCGACGAATACCGCATCGCCACCGAATGTAACACCTTTGGGAGGAACTCCTTCCGAACTAACGCTGGCGCTAAAGTCTGCGGTTCTGTGAAAAGTACACTTAGTAAAGTTTGCGTCCGACGTGAACAAAGCAGACTCAAAGAACGCATTGCCTTTGAATGTGGCTGGTTGTCTTTCATGCTCCCCGAAATACGCACATGAGCTTTTCCATAGGATGTCTGTGCCCGACGGTTGATAAAGGAACCGCGCGTTATTGAAGAATGCGTCATCTTCTACAACAATTCCGCCGAACCCTGCAGTTTCATGAAAAACTGCGTGTTGCGCGCGCAATCCCCCAGAGATTTTCATGCGGTGGAACTCGGCATCCCGCAGCCAGATGGAGTGCCTCATGTCGAAGTAGCGGCCAATTTTCATGTCCCTGAGGCAGCATGAATTCGTTGTCGGATTCACTCTGTCTGAGTCAATACGGCACTTGTAGAGACTGAAGATTCCCGTCGCTTTGGTTGATAGGAGCTGCAAATCAAAAATGACGGTGTCTTCACAATTGGGCTCAGGCTCCGGGAATTCGATTTTCTCCCCAGCGATACCTCCTCTAGTTTGAGGGGGTCTCGGCCTGTCGTTGTTCAGGTAGACTACACCGTCAATTGTGCCGAGTCTGAAGTTTATGTTACCGAATAAGCACTCTTGGAACATCAGGTTGGATTTGACAGAGATGTTCTCCCACTTGGTGAATCTCCTCCATGAATTGAGGATGTCCATGTATCGCCGATTCTGGGCGACATCTTCTTCATCCGATTCGTCGTTTTCGGCGTTGGCAGGCTCAACGGCACTATGCTGGCGGAGTTCCTTGATCCGTTTCTTAATACCCCGGGCCTGCTCTTCCCATGCCGTGTAGATTCTCTTGAGACGTTCAAGTATAATTTTTATGTGTTCACCTTTTGCAAACGCATTTGCCGCCCTCTGAAGATGGTCTATGTTGAATTCTGGAATGTAGCATCGCCTGATTTCGATGTTGAGCAAGCAGAGGCATGCGGCATCAAAGGGTGATAACCACGTGTATTGAAAGTCATTTCCGTCGTATGTCACGGTGGATTTAACGAGAGAACCGTTTTCATCAAATTCAGCACTTTCCAAAACCCTCCGGCCTTCGTGGTCTATGTGCAGCGCTTCACCTTTTGTTCTCACTTCTTCTGCCTTTCGTTCAACCTAGAAACCCTCAACGGCCAAGAAGCCATAGGTAGTTGTCGAGGAAAACCCGAGCGGGCAGGCCCTTTTCCTTCGCGTATTCGAGAGCGTGTTGCTGGAAGGTATCACTGTCCTTCGGGGTCAGTCCACCGAGACCAAACCACTTCGGCAACATCCCGTGCCCGGCATGTTCCTTCAACTTCTTTGCGACCACACTGTCCAAGGGAACCTCAAGCCATGAAGCGATACAGTTCAGGCGATATCTTTCGTACAGAAAACGATTATAGAAACAGGAACGTAGGAAGAGGTTCAAGGCCTTCCGCGCAATGCCCCAGGGTCTGTCAGGATTGGGGAGTTTCCGCTGAAGAAGTCGCGTCTTGTGATTCAGCCACTTTCTGAACAAAACAGGGCTGCGACGCGGGATCTCCATCAGATTGACTTTCTTGAGGAATTTCCTACATACATCCACTGTACCGGACGGCTGACCACGAACTGCGCTCGGGCCTACGGCACTGACCGCCTCGAATTCCTGAATGATTTTCATCAGCTGCTTTCTTGAAATACGGTTAGTCATAGTAAGACATCCTCTCTCCCGATAGGGCGATTCATTCTATCTATCATGTGCGCAGGCGTCAAGATGTGTGTTCTGTCATGCAAATGGATTTTACCCAAGATTCCAAAGATTGCACTTGCTTTCCTTGCTATCCCACGCATGTATGTAGTGCCACTAAGGCAAGAGGCTGTTTTGACAAGCGAGGAACGGAGCTGTGAATTTTAGAAACCAGGAGGAAATCGGCGAGGCACGAGTCGCAACGATTCTATATCTGCCGCAAATGCTCAAGCTCTACGAACAAGCCCTGATAGAGCTCGGCGCGACAATCGTAGAGAAGTTTCACTACAAGACTGACGATGGTTTCTTCGACCCGGGCTACGTGGTCGAGTCGAGCGGCAGGAGATTCGAGTTGCAGCTGGGCAACGCCTTCAAGGAGTTCCTCTCGATTGACCGCGAAGAGAATCCTCTGCGGTTCGACTGGAAGATAAACGACCCGGACCATGCGGCGGAGAAGATGGCCGGGATACTCGCCGGGCGTGTGGAGCTCGCCCGCGCATTCATCGAATGCAAGACTCCCGAAGAGATAAAAAAACGCGTGGAGGAGTTGGGCAAGCAGTTTCAGAAGATACGGTTCTGGCATATTGACCAGACGCAAGAGTAGGAGGTGGAGAAGATGCCTGTAGGAAACGGCGCGCAAGCCGTAGGCTACGTTCGCGTGAGCCAGGAACGCGCGGCCAAGAACGGCTACGGCCTCG